>ENA-OQBX01000001-OQBX01000001.1-human-gut-metagenome-genome-assembly--contig:-NODE-1-length-32986-cov-1.312548_pt1 | contig 32986 bp, 28 predicted proteins | sample MGYA00242754_ERZ504569 | MGnify/ENA primary metagenome ERZ504569 (study PRJEB26092, sample SAMD00036254) | human gut metagenome | host: Homo sapiens | study: EMG produced TPA metagenomics assembly of the...
TGCGGATGACGGCCCTTCGTGTATGTCGTCACAACCAACTGCGGCCGAGAGAAGGAAAGGAAAAACTCTCGGCCGCAGTTGTTCTATTCAGTTATTGGTTTGATCAAGCGGTGATCAGTGAACAGCGTCGTACTCGGTCTTCCAACCGTCCACGAACGCCTTCTTGACTGCGTTCCAGTCGCCGGTGCCCTGAGCGTACTCAAGGAGGGCGGAACCAAGCTTGTTCTTCCACTCTTCGGACGGCATCATGGTGAAGTTCCAAGAGACTGCAGTCTTGCCGGAGTTCTGATCTTCAACAGCGGCCTGCACCAGCGGATTGTCGGACTTGACATCGCTGAAGGACTTGAACGGGGTGGTGAAGCCCATGTCGCTGGACAGAGACTTGATGCCAGTCTTGCTGGTGACGACCCACTTCAGGAAGTCCTTGGTGGCCTTCTTATCCGCGTCGGAAGCCTTGGAGTTGATGCACCAGTAGTTCTCGGAACCGGTGGCCAGACCCTGCTTCTCTTCGCCCTTGGCACCGATGTAAATCGGGAGCATGCCGAGGGAGTCGGCCTTCATGCCAGCCTTCTGCAGATCGGTCCATGCCCAAGTGCCGTTCTGATAGAACACAGCCTCGCCGAGGGAGAACTCGGAGGTAGAATCATCACCGGTCTTGGAGCTCAGCTGGGTCGGCTCGGTGGTGGAGTCCTTCAGATACAAATCGAAGATGTTCTTATATTCCGGCAGATAGGTGCCCTTGATGGTCTCCGGCTGCTTGGTGACGTTGTCATCCTTGAACTCATAGTAAAGCGGCAGGTTAGCCAAATGGGTCTTGAAACGCCAGTCGGAGCTGGAATCGAAACCGGCGGAGGTGAACGCGCCCTTGACACCAAGCTGGTCCTTCTTAGCCTGGATGTCATCGGCCACGGCCTTCAAGGTATCGAAGTTGTCGATGTCATCGACGCTCTTGATCTTGGCGCCGTCAGTGGCAATGTACTTGGCCAGCAAATCCTTGTTGTAGATCAGGCCATAAGTCTCCATGGCATACGGAACACCGACGACCTTATCCCCATCCTTGAGGGCGACATCCTTGTTGATAAGCTGCTTGTACGGCTCAGTATCGGACATGTCTCGGTGTAGGACGACCAGTTCTGGTAGCCGACAGGGCCGTTGACCTGGAACAAGGTCGGAGCCTCGGACTTGGCGATCTCGGACTTCAAAGTCTGTTCGTATGTACCGGAAGCAGCGGTCTGGACCTTGACCTCAACACCAGTTTCCTTGGTGTAATCCTTGGCCAGCTTCTTCCATTCATCATTGGATTCCGGCTTGAAGTTAAGGAAGTACACCTTGCCCTTGCCGTTATCGGAACTTGAGCTAGAACCATCGCAAGCAGCCAACGTGCCAACAGACATTGCCGCGATAGCGACCATTCCAACTGCTGCCTTAATAGTACGATTCATCATCGAACCTTTCTCTTCCATTCCGTTCCCAGCTTCTCGTTGGGAAACAATTTGCGGTATCGCGTCATCACGATTCCTAACAACCACTATTGTGCCGCATTTCCCCGATTTTTGCAAACGTAGGCAAAATGAATTCAAAAGTCAGACGTCATACCATCGAAAGAAATCCCGAAAATCGTTTATTTTCAATACTTTTAGAGAGCATACTTCTATGCAAGCGTTTGCGACACGCCGCAGCAAAGTGGCAAGTCATGCATGCAATAAAGAGGCGGTTCCAAGGAGGGACCGCCATAATATTCAGCGATATCAAACAGTTCCGTTCAATAATTCAGCAATTCCAATGTTCGATGACATTGTCACCTTTATATTGGCTTAATACACAATAATGCGCAGTGTCCAATCGCAGCAACCGCGCGAAATGCGGATCAACACCGAGCCATTGCGACGTCAAGATACGAAGAACGTGCGCATGCGCCACCAGCAGCACATCGTTTCCAGCGTCGAGCAACGGTTTGACCGTGGCGATCGCCTCACGTGTGCGCGCCGCAGCTTCCTCCACCGTCTCACCCGGACCGTTGTGCACGGGCACCTGCTCGCCGTTCGGCAACGTCTCGACCCAATCGCCCTCCAGTGATTCGGGGAGCGACCGCGGTCCGTCGCGCCACACATCCCAAGCGAAACCGCCCGCCGCGCTCACATCCTGACGCGTACGGCCCTCGGCACGGCCGTAATCCCATTCCGCGATTTCAGGGAGCACATCGAAATCGCCATATCCGGCCAGCTGCGCCGTCTGCTGGGCTCTGCGCAACGGACTGGCGAACATGCACCCCTGCGCGAAACCCTGGGGAAACGCCTCACGCAACCGTTCGCCGGCGGCACGAGCCTGATCGCAGCCAATGTCAGTCAACGGAATATTGGTGCGGCCGGTGTGCTGTCCGGATTCGCTCCACACGGTCTGCCCGTGACGCAGCAGCACCAAGCGGCCGGGGGTGATTGCGGAAGCGGCATTGCCTCCCAGTTGAGTTTCAGTCATGTCTCTACTCTAGCCGACGCAAGCTGCGTTTTCATCCCATTCCGCCACGTGTCCCGCACATATTCCGGCATGTTTTCCGACGCGTTACACTGGTTTCATGAGTGAAATGCCGAATATGGAATCCAGTGCGGACCGCGTGGTGGCGGCCCTGCACACCGTCGACGAGAAGGTGAATGCGATGCGCGACCAGAGACTGAATGATCCCGATTCATTTGGCGATAAGATTTTCAAGTCCGTCGTGCCCACGTTGGCCGGACTGGTGCTCGGCAAGGCGTTCGAGATGGTGTGGAAGAAAAGCGTCGGCCGCAAGGCCGTCCGTGCCGACGGTACCAAGAACGAAGCTGCGGAAGCGGCGCTCGGCATCGTATTCGCCGTGGTTTCCGCCGGTTTCGGCGCGCTCGTATCGCAACTGTCCGGCCGCGGGTCGAAGGCGATTGTGGACAGGCGGCACGCACGGCAGGCGCATCGCAAGTAAATACGTCGCAAATATCGCAAAGCAGTCTCAAGTAGATATGTTCTCACAGGGAGACGGATTTAGCCCGATTCCCTTGCAAAATCGCGCCGCGCGGACAACAATGGCGGTATGAGCAACATTCTTCATAACGCAACCGTCGACACTCTGCTGGAGCGTCGTTCCATCCGTAAATTCAAGCCGAAGCCGCTGCCGGACGACGTCGTCGAAACGTTGGAGACCGTGGCGCAGCATGCGGCGAGCAGCCAGTTCCTGAACGACTGGTCCGCCATCCGCGTCACCGAGCCAGCCGCCAAGAAGCGTCTTGCCGAAATCGGCGGGGCAGCCGTATATCGCGACCGCGCCGCTGCTGTACGTGTTCGTGCTGGACGAGCATCGCAATGCCGCGATCGCCGCACGTAAGGGCGTGGAAGTGGCGTCCGACGCGTTCACGCTCAATGGCAGCTATCGTTTCACGCAGGCGCAGAACGACGCGGTTCTGGCACTGCACGCGATGGAGACGGCCGCGTACTCGCTCGGCTTGGGTTGCGTGATTCTCGGCTCGCTGCTCAACGATGTTCCCGCGCTGATCGACCTACTGAATCTGCCCGAATACACGTACCCGGTGCTGGGCATTGCGATCGGCAAGCCCGATCAGGAGCCGGCCGTCAAGCCGCGTATGCCGCGTTCCATGCAGTTCTTCGAGAACGAGTATCCAAGTAGCGATGAGAAGCTGCTGTCCGGCTTGGATTCGTTCGACGTCGAAGTACACAAGTATTACGATTTGCGCGATACTGAACGGCCGGTGGACGCGTTCAGCGACCAGATTGCGGCAAATGCGATCGACGAGGGCGTGAACGCCAAGGCCGTTGCCGTGCAGGCGAAGCGACAGGGCTTCCGTTTGGAGCGGTAGATACATGGCAGCGCTCGTATCATTGATACGAAGCTGATACAACACAAGGCCCGGTGGATTGCAATGAATCCGCCGGGCCTTGGTTTTATATGTTGCCTTGTTCTCGGTATTGTCCTGTTATGCCCTGCTATTGCTCTGCTATTACCTTCTGCGGGGCTTGTAGCCCTTCTTGCGGGAATGTGGCTTGAGCTGCTGGTTAAGCGGAACATGCATGTAGCTGGATTGTGGATCGCGATGCGTGAGATGCCAAGTACCGCAGAAATCGCAACGGTATACCCAAAGCTCAGTGCCGCGTTCGCGCCAACTCTGGTCGGCGGCCTGCTGAGCCGTTGCCTTGTCGTGATACATGATCTTGTTCGACTCGGTGCAACGTTTGGGTACGAAGTAATGCATAGTTGCCCAGTCTATAAACCCATTGCGATAAAACGCTTGCGCCCTACTTGTGTTCAGGGATAAAAAATGGGTTCCCGGAGCAGGATGCTCGACGGGAACCCCCAACGTGTGAAGCGGCGGCGTGCTACTCTCCCACACCCTCTCGAGTGCAGTACCATCGCCGCGCCTGGCCTTAGCTACCGGGTTCGGAATGGGACCGGGCGTCTCACCAGGGCTATGACCACCGCAAAACCGCGATCACGGAACGACAGCCAAAACAAGGCAACCATTCCGGCCATTATGTTATGAACCGTGGCGGTTCGGGAACCGGCTAGCGGACGCGAGACAAACGCCTATCGTTGTATCGTTCAGTGACCATCCCAACGCATATTGCCGTCCAGGACGATCCAGCACAGGAAAGACGCGGAACCAACCCCCCACAAGAGGATCGGAATTGTTGTGTCGCCGTCGCCCGTTAGTACCGGTCGGCTCCACCCCTCACGGGACTTCCACCTCCGGCCTATCAACACGTGTTCAACATGCGGGCTACAACGGTTCAAGACCGTACGGAATCCTAATCTTGGAGCAGGCTTCCCGCTTAGATGCTTTCAGCGGTTATCCCTCCCGAACGTAGCCAACCGGCCGTGCCGCTGGCGCGACAACCGGCATACCAGAGGTTCGTCCACCCAGGTCCTCTCGTACTATGGGCAGGCCTCCTCAGGATTCCAACGAGCGCAGAGGATAGAGACCAAACTGTCTCACGACGTTCTGAACCCAGCTCGCGTGCCGCTTTAATCGGCGAACAGCCGAACCCTTGGGACCTGCTCCAGCCCCAGGATGCGACGAGCCGACATCGAGGTGCCAAACCATCCCGTCGATATGGACTCTTGGGAATGATCAGCCTGTTATCCCCGGGGTACCTTTTATCCGTTGAGCGATGCCGCGCCCGTGCGCCGGCACCGGATCACTATCTCCGACTTTCGTCCCTGCTCGGACCGTCGTCCTCGCAGTCAAGCCCGCTTGTGCGATTACACTCGACACCCGATTGCCAACCGGGCTGAGCGGACCTTTGAGCGCCTCCGTTACTCTTTGGGAGGCAACCGCCCCAGTTGAACTACCCGCCAGGCACTGTCCCTGACAAGGATGACTTGTCGAGGTTAGACGTCAAACGAGAACAGAGCGGTATTTCACCTTGCGGCTCCACGAATGCTGGCGCACCCGCTTCGAAGCCTCCCGCCTATGCTACACAATCCGCGCCTAACGCCAATACCAAGGTATAGTAAAGGTCCCGGGGTCTTTTCGTCCTTCTGCGCTTAACGAGCATCTTTACTCGTACTGCAATTTCGCCGAGCTCCTGGTCGAGACAGTGGGGAAGTCGTTACGCCATTCGTGCAGGTCGGAACTTACCCGACAAGGAATTTCGCTACCTTAGGATGGTTATAGTTACCACCGCCGTTTACCGGGGCTTGAATTCACCGCTTCGTCCCCGAAGGGATTGACGGATCCTCTTAACCTTCCGGCACCGGGCAGGCGTCAGTGCATATACAGCGGCTTTCGCCTTCGCATGCACCTGTGTTTTTGGTAAACAGTCGCTACCCCCTGGTCTGTGCCACCCACCAAAGCTCCCCGGGCTAGCCGGTTCACCCCAGCGGGTCTCCCTTATACCGAGGCACGGGAGTGATTTGCCGAGTTCCTTGACCAGGATTCGCTCGATCGCCTTGGTATTCTCTACCTGACCACCAGTGTCGGTTTGGGGTACGGGCGGCCATGGCCCTCACGCCGAGGCTTTTCTCGACGGCCTGGACAACCGGATATCGAGCCATAACGGCTCCCATCATCACACCTCGCCATGCGCGCCATGCGGATTTGCCTACATGACTGGCTGCGTGCTTGACCACGGAAAACCACCTCCGCGGCCGGCTCCCATTCCGTGTCACCCCTGCGCTGACCTACTACGGCTACAGTCCCAACACCACGCGGCGACACCAACCCGAAGGAAGGAACCACCACGAGGCGGAGGTTAGTACTCACCGTCTCGGTTTTGCCGGTCCATGGTCGGTACGGGAATATCCACCCGTTCATCCATTCGACTACGCCTGTCGGCCTCGCCTTAGGACCCGACTCACCCGGGGACGACGAACGTGGCCCCGGAACCCTTGGTCATCCAGCGGACGGGATCCTCACCCGTCTCTCGCTACTCATGTCTGCATTCTCACTCCCACGAAGTCCACGGCCGGTTTCCACCGCCGCTTCGCCCCTCGCAGGACGCTCTCCTACCCAGCAACCATGAAGATTGCTGCCGCGTCTTCGGTGGTGTGCTTGAGCCCCGCTACATTGTCGGCGCGGAACCACTAGACCAGTGAGCTGTTACGCACTCTTTCAAGGATGGCTGCTTCTGAGCCAACCTCCTGGCTGTCTATGCGACTCCACATCCTTTCCACTTAGCACACGCTTCGGGACCTTAGACGACGGTCTGGGCTGTCTCCCTCTCGACGACGGAGCTTATCCCCCGCCGACTCACTGCCGGAATACACGTCAACGGTATTCGGAGTTCGGCTGCTGTTGGTACCCAACAAGGGCCCGCAAGCATCCGGTAGCTCTACCCCCGCGACGCAATCGACCGACGCTGCACCTAAATGCATTTCGGAGAGAACCAGCTATCACGGAATTTGATTGGCCTTTCACCCCTAGCCCCAGGTCATCCCCCCGGTTTTCAACCCAGGTGGGTTCGGTCCTCCACGCGGTCTTACCCGCGCTTCAACCTGCCCAGGGCTAGATCATCCCGCTTCGGGTCCAGGACAAGCGACTACAAACGCCTTTTAAGACTCGCTTTCGCTACGCATACGCCACACGGCTTATGCTCGCCACCCGCCACTGACTCGCAGACTCATTTTTCGATAGGCACGCCGTCACCCCACAAGGAGGCTCCGACGGTTTGTGGGCGCACGGTTTCAGGAACTGTTTCACTCCCCTCCCGGGGTGCTTTTCACCTTTCCCTCACGGTACTGGTACGCTATCGGTCAGACAGGTATGCTTAGACTTACCCAACGGTCTGGGCTGATTCACGCGGGATTCCACGAGGCCCGCGCTACTTGGGACAACACGATCGGAAGACGGCTCACGTCCAGGTACGGGGCTGGCACCCTCTACGGCCAGGCCTTCAAGCCTGTTCCCCTGGCAAGCCGTTTTATGACTCCCGCCCGGCCCGTCGGAACCGGGACACGTGATCCCACAACACCGGCAACGCAACCCCCGACGGGTATCACGCGCAACCGGTTTGGTCTGATCCGCTTTCGCTCGCCACTACTCACGGAGTATCCCTTCCTGCAGGTACTGAGATGTTTCACTTCCCTGCGTACCCCCCGCCCATAGGCGGTGCCGGCCCATGACGGCCGGCGGGTTCCCCCATTCGGAGACCCTAGGATCAAAGCCATGTTGGAGGCTCCCCTAGGATTATCGCATCCTCAAACGTCCTTCATCGGTACTGTCTGCCAAGGCATCCACCATACGCCCTCGCAAGCGGCACAACAGCAAAACAAATTGTCATTGCCCCACCCGCGGGTTTCCTGATAGCAAGATCGCCAGACGACAAATCTTAACACTAAAATGATCACAAAACGATCGATCTCGAAACCAAACTCAATTGAAGAGTTTGGCGAAATCGCGATAAGCAAAAAGAAACGTTCTTTCAGTTTCTCTTGCTCGCGTCCACTATCCAGTTCTCAAACCACCACGCGCCACCACCCTCACCCGAAACCAACAAAGGAAACCAAGCTGACGATGATGGGCATCGAACCGCACCACAACAGACGTTGTGGGGTGGCGGTCCGGGAGCCCAAAAGCATACCCATACCACTCCCGGACGGGACGAATCCCATCCAAGCCGATGATCTCTTCCACACCAGCATCCCCATGCGAGACCGTGGAACCATTCCACGAGCACGGGGCTCACACCGGACACGGAACCGTGTCCTGAAATTCTCCGTAGAAAGGAGGTGATCCAGCCGCACCTTCCGGTACGGCTACCTTGTTACGACTTAGTCCCAATCACGAGTCTCACCTTAGACGGCTCCCCCCAAAAGGTTGGGCCACCGGCTTCGGGTGCTACCCACTTTCATGACTTGACGGGCGGTGTGTACAAGGCCCGGGAACGCATTCACCGCGGCGTTGCTGATCCGCGATTACTAGCGACTCCGCCTTCATGGAGTCGGGTTGCAGACTCCAATCCGAACTGAGACCGGTTTTAAGGGATCCGCTCCACCTCACAGTGTCGCATCCCGTTGTACCGGCCATTGTAGCATGCGTGAAGCCCTGGACGTAAGGGGCATGATGATCTGACGTCATCCCCACCTTCCTCCGAGTTGACCCCGGCGGTCCCCCGTGAGTTCCCACCATGACGTGCTGGCAACACAGGGCGAGGGTTGCGCTCGTTGCGGGACTTAACCCAACATCTCACGACACGAGCTGACGACGACCATGCACCACCTGTGAACCCGCCCCGAAGGGAGACCGTATCTCTACGGCTGTCGGGAACATGTCAAGCCCAGGTAAGGTTCTTCGCGTTGCATCGAATTAATCCGCATGCTCCGCCGCTTGTGCGGGCCCCCGTCAATTTCTTTGAGTTTTAGCCTTGCGGCCGTACTCCCCAGGCGGGATGCTTAACGCGTTGGCTCCGACACGGAGACCGTGGAATGGTCCCCACATCCAGCATCCACCGTTTACGGCGTGGACTACCAGGGTATCTAATCCTGTTCGCTCCCCACGCTTTCGCTCCTCAGCGTCAGTGACGGCCCAGAGACCTGCCTTCGCCATTGGTGTTCTTCCCGATATCTACACATTCCACCGTTACACCGGGAATTCCAGTCTCCCCTACCGCACTCAAGCCCGCCCGTACCCGGCGCGGATCCACCGTTAAGCGATGGACTTTCACACCGGACGCGACGAACCGCCTACGAGCCCTTTACGCCCAATAATTCCGGATAACGCTTGCACCCTACGTATTACCGCGGCTGCTGGCACGTAGTTAGCCGGTGCTTATTCGAAAGGTACACTCACCCCGAAGGGCTTGCTCCCAGTCAAAAGCGGTTTACAACCCGAAGGCCGTCATCCCGCACGCGGCGTCGCTGCATCAGGCTTGCGCCCATTGTGCAATATTCCCCACTGCTGCCTCCCGTAGGAGTCTGGGCCGTATCTCAGTCCCAATGTGGCCGGTCGCCCTCTCAGGCCGGCTACCCGTCGAAGCCATGGTGGGCCGTTACCCCGCCATCAAGCTGATAGGACGCGACCCCATCCCATACCGATGAATCTTTCCCAGAAGGACATGCATCCAACTGGAGCATCCGGCATTACCACCCGTTTCCAGGAGCTATTCCGGTGTATGGGGCAGGTCGGTCACGCATTACTCACCCGTTCGCCACTCTCACCCAGGAGCAAGCTCCTGGGATCCCGTTCGACTTGCATGTGTTAAGCACGCCGCCAGCGTTCATCCTGAGCCAGAATCGAACCCTCCACAAAAAAACCTCGTGAAGAGACATCGACACGATGACTCTCGAAATAAGAAAATTGACGATCGCCTTATAAGGAAAGGCGCATCGCACAAAAACCTCGCCGCCGTTTGACCGATCCCTCGGCACCACGCGTCAGCGTGGCCGGCAACGAACTGGCAATCATTGACTATAAAGAAGTAGTACAAATACGCTCTTGAGTTCTCAAACCACCACCACTCACCCACCTCGCAATCCGGAGTGAACCGGACCACTCGCTGAGCGGCAGCAAGGGATTAACTTACACGAACCCGTCCACTTGCGCAAATCGGCATTCCGCAAACCCCGTAAAAACCCTTGCGGCGCAACGCATTCATCGGCGTGTCGAAAACCGCCTATCGCACGCCACATCATCGCAGAAATGCTTCAAACAAGCCTCAAAACGGCCTGAAATTCATCAGAAAAACCTGTCTACGGGCGTGTCGTGAGCCTGCAACGGTTTCCAAATACGGTCGGAAAGCCGAAAAAGACGCATACGGAGGAAACCGCGCGGTGGTATGTATGGAGGTATGAGCAAAAAAATCGCAGTATTGACGGGCGCAGGCATCTCCACGTCCGCAGGCATCCCTGACTTCCGCGGCCCGGACGGCGTCTGGACCAAACATCCCGAGCAAATGAACGTGTACGACATCGACGCGTTCCTAGCCAATAAGGAAGACCGCGAGTATTCCTGGCGCTGGCAAAAGGAATCGCCAGTATGGAACGCGCAGCCGGGCACCGCACACAAAGCGCTCGTCAAGCTGGAACAGGCAGGGCTGCTGACGCTGCTCGCCACGCAGAATTTCGACGCGCTGCACGAGAAGGCGGGCAATAGCAGCAACGTCATCGTCAATCTGCACGGAACCATCGGCACCTCGCACTGCATGAAGTGCCACGCGAAATACGACACCGCCGAAATCATGGCGAATCTCGACAACGAGCCGGATCCGCACTGTCATCGCAAGCTGCCATACAGCGGCAATATGCCATGCAATGGGCTGATCAAAACCGACGTCGTCTACTTTGGCGAAGCGCTGCCGGATGGTGCGATTGAAAAGTCATACCGTCTGGCGGCGCAGGCCGACGAATTGTGGGTGATCGGCTCCACGCTGGAAGTGATGCCGGCGGCGAGCATTGTGCCGGTCGCGGCACAGGCGGGCGTGCCGATCACCATCATGAACATGGGACGCACGCAATACGATCGCCTGGCCACACGACTTATCCGCGACGATATTGCGATTGCGCTGCCGCAGTTGGTCGACGAGACAATCGCCGCGGAACAGGGCAAATAACACCGAATGAACAAGCAAGGCTCCTCAACCTGATTGGGTTTGAGGAGCCTTCTTTGATGCGGAAGATATGCGAGAACCCGCGCTTATCCACCGTGGGAAATCAGTAGATGCGCTTGGGCTGGAAACCGGCCGCGCGCATCGCGTCAAGGATGCGGTCGATGTGCTCAGGGCCGTTGGTCTCAACGGTGACGCCCAAGGAAACCGAATCAGTGTAATGGCTGGAAGCCTTGAACTGGTCGTGATCGAGTGCGATGACGTTAGCGCGCTGCTCGGCCAGAATCGTGGCCACCTTGACAAGCTGGCCAGGGGTATCCGGAAGCTCAACCTCGAAGTTCATGATGCGGCCACGGGCAATCATGCCCTTCTGAATCACCGCGCTGATGGAGACAGTATCCTCATTGCCACCGGAAAGAATCGGCACCACCACATGCGGACCCTGTGCTTCGGCGAACTTGCGCGAACGTAGATTCAGATGCTCGAGCGCAGCCAAGGACACGGCACCAGCAGCCTCGACCACCAGCTTGTGCTTCTCCAGCATGAGCAGAATCATCTCGTTGATGTCACGCTCGGTGACGGTGACCAGATCGTCGAGGAACTCGTTGAGGCAGCGCGAAGGTCAGGTCGCCCGGACGCTTCACGGCAACGCCTTCGGCGGAGGTGCGCGACCTGGTCGGCTGCGACGACGCGACCGGCGGCCAACGAATTCTTCCATGCCGGGCTGCCTTCCGGAATGGCGCCGATCACGCGCACTTCCGGCTTGAACGTCTTGATGGCGAGCGCCACGCCGGCGCCCAGACCGCCGCCGCCCAAGGGCACGACCACGTCGGTGACGTTCGGCACGTCTTCGAGGATCTCAAGACCGATGGTGCCTTGGCCGCACAGCACCTCATAATCATCGAACGGGGGCACGTAAATCATGCCTTCAGTATCGCTGAGTTCCTGCGCGTGGGCGGCGGATTCATCGAACACCTCGCCGCACAGCACCACGTCCGCGCCGTACGCTTTGGTGGCATCCACCTTCAGCGGCGGAGTGATCTGCGGCATGCAGATGGTGGCCTTCGCGCCACGCTCACGGGCCGCGTATGCCACGCCTTGGGCATGGTTGCCTGCGGAAGCGGTGACGATGCCATGCGCAAGCTGCTCGTCGGACAACGATGCGATCTTGTTATACGCGCCACGAATCTTGAATGACCCAGTGACCTGGAGATTCTCCGGCTTGAGCAGAATCTCATGTCCGGTCATCTCGGACAGCACGGGGGACGGAATAATTCCCGTATGGCGTGCGGTGCCCTTCAGTCGTTCGGCGGCCAGTTTCAATTCGGCGGCATGATCACGCCGCAATGCTTTGAGCACCTCGTTTTGTTCCATGGACGTTATTGTAAGCGCACGTCTGCCGAAAATGCCGTGCGATTGCCGAATCGCAATCGAATCCCGGCCGTGCCTCAGAATCGCACGGAAAAAGAAACGTCCGACAGGTTTCGTGATGAACCTGCCGGACGTTCCGCAGAGAGTTATAGGGAAAGATCGATCAGAGCTGAATCACGACTCCCTCCCAGCGAGCGAGCTCGCCGTGAGCGATCGACTTTACGCTATGCATAGCATCATAGGTGCTAAGCAGTACTTGCGATTCGTTTACGCCGTCGGAAAGCAGCTCCGCCACGTCCAAAGGCAGCGCCGCGGACCTGTCGGTGAGGTTGACGGCAACGAGAATCGTATCGTCGCCGTCAACGCGCGTGAAAGCATACACCTGATCGCTGTCGGCGGCGAGCAGATGCCATTCGCCAGTGGAGATGGTGGCGCTGTTGTGCCGCATGGCGATGAGCTTCTTGTAGAACGTGTACACGGAATCCGGATCGTCGAATTCCTCGGCCGCGTTGATTTCCACATGATTCGGGTTGACGCTGATCCATGGTTCGACGGGCGCGTCTGGCGCGGTGAAGCCGGCGTATTTGGAGGCGTCCCACTGCATGGGGGGTGCGCGCGTTGTCGCGGCCGATGAGGGCGAGGGCGGCCATCATGGATTCGGACGACTGGCACTTGGCTTCCTCCACGCGCTGGCGATAGCCATTGAGGGCCTCCAAATCGCGGTACTGTTCCAGCTTGGTGAAGTGGGCGTTGGTCATACCCAGCTCCTCGCCTTCGTAAATGTACGGAGTGCCACGATGCATGTGCAGCACCATGCCGAACGCCTTGGCGCTCAGCTCGCGCGAATCGCGGTCGGAGTCGTTGCCCCAACGGGAGACCACGCGCGGCTGGTCATGATTGCAGAAGAACAGGCTGGCCCAACCGGCCTTCCTCACGGCCTCCTGCTGCTCGGTCATACGGTCGCGCAGGTTTTTGACCTCGAACGGCACGGTATTCCACTTGGAGCCTTCCTGGTCGATGCCGACATGGTCGAACAGGAATAGCATGTCAAGTTCCTTGTTGGCCGGATCGGTGACGTGCTCGTTACGGGCCGGGGTGATGCCCGGAGCCTCGCCCACGTTGATGTAGCCTTCACGGCCTCGAATACCTCACGGCGCATTTCGGCGAGGAACTCGTCGATGCGCGGACCGTCGGAGCAGAACGGGAACGGGCTGGAATAGCCTTCCTCGCCGACCGGCAGATCGGCGATTTCGGAACCGTCCTCGCCCGGCAGCCTGCCGTTCTTGTCGACGGTCTTGGAGATCTGGGTGATCACGTCCATGCGGAAGCCGTCGATGCCGCGATCCATCCACCAATTCATCATCTTGTAGACGGCCTTGCGCACCTCGGGATTCTCCCAGTTGAGGTCGGGCTGCTTCTTGGAGTACTGGTGGAAGAAGTATTCGCCGCGCTTCGGGTCGTACTCCCATGCGGAGCCGCCGAAGTAGGAGCCCCACTGGTTCGGCTCGGCGCCCGGAGTGCCCGGCTCATGGCCCGGCTTGGCGGGACGCCACCAATACCAATCCGCATGAGGATCGTTCTTGTCGCGGGAAGCCTGGAACCAGGTGTGCTCGTCGGACGTGTGGTTCACGACCAGGTCCATGATGACCTTCAGGCCGCGCTTGTGCGCTTCGGCAAGCAGCTCGTCCATATCGGCCATCGTGCCGAACAGCGGATCGATGTCCTGGTAGTCGGAGATGTCGTAGCCGTTGTCGTCCTGCGGGGACTTGAAGACCGGGGACAGCCACAGCACGTCCACGCCAAGGTCGGCAAGATAGTCGAGGCGGCTGGTGATGCCCTTCAGATCGCCGATGCCGTCGCCATTGGAATCCTGGAAGGAACGGGGATAGATCTGGTAGACCACCGCGTTGGCCCACCATGGATTCGGGGTGGCGCCATTCGAACGGACGTTGTCAGGAAGAGTGGAACGATTGAAATTCGTCATCGCGATTGAGCTCCTTTGCCTAAGTGGAATGGATGAACTTTGCTATATCCCATGGTACGTAAAGCGTTTTTTCTTTCTTGCCTGCGGCGCGTTTTGCAAAGCAGGAAATGAAAGATATATTGCAAGCGGGATGCGCCCTTCGGAATCACATCAATGCATACGAAAAGCGGGAATCCTCGAAAAAGGGGAAACGAGGATTCCCGCTCGGCGCTGTGAAGTTTTACTTCACAAGCAGACGTCCTACGGCCGCGTTGTTCCTGCCTTCGCTCGCCTATCGGCTCGCTCAGGAGGAACCTATGAACAGTCCACAGGACTGTTCACTTAACGGCTCCTCTCATCACACCACCGACGACCCACTTTTGGGCGAAGATGTAGACGATGAGGACCGGGGCCATGGCCATCAGGTAGGAGGCGAAGGCCATCGGGTAGTTCGACGTGAACTGGCTTTGGAACACGTACTGTGCCAACGGAATCGTCTGGTTGCTCTGGTCGGTCAGCGTGATCAACGGCAGCAGGAAGTCGTTCCATGCCCACAGTGCGGTCAGGATGGCGATCGTGGCGTTGATCGGTCCCATCAGCGGGAAGATGATCTTCCAGAAGATGCGCCAGGTCGAAGCGCCGTCGATACGCGCCGCCTCTTCCAGCGAAATCGGAATCGAACGGATGAAGCCGATCGCGATGAACAGGTTCGTGCCGATGCCGAGAATCGTGTACAGAATGATCAGACCGAGCTGGTTGTCCAGGTGCAGGGTGCCCATTTCCTTGGCGATCGGCAGCATGACGACGGTGAACGGCACGAACATCATGGCCAGGAAGAAGTAGTACAGGAAGCGGAAGAACCGCTTATCCATGTTCCTTGCCACGGCGTACGCGACGAACGTGTTCGTCAGCAGCGTCAGCACCACAGCGCACACGGTGATGATCGCGGAATTGAGCGCGGCCTTCGGATAGTTCACCTTGTTCCACGCGTCCGCGAAATTATGCCATTCCCACGTGGTCGGCAGGCTGAACGTGCCCGCTTCGCCCGGCGTCTTCAGCGCGGTGACGACGGCGAAGTACAGCGGCACGAGCACCGTCAGGCTCAGCACGGCGACGGCCGCCGTCAGCCACCAGTTGATGCTGTGGTCCTTGCGGATCTTCTCCGGCTTCGCTTGCGATTGTCCGCTTTGCGCGGCGGCCGGCTTGGTTGCAACAGTTGCGCTAGTCATGATTTCTTCCCCTTACTCTCAGACCTTTTCCTTGCCGCTGAAGAACTTCAGCTGCACGAATGCGAGGATTGCCAGCACGATGAAGAACGTGACCGCGTTCGCCATCTGGTAGGAGTATTCGCCGTTGCCCAGGCCGTTCTGGAAGATCAGGTAGGAGACGGTTTCGGTCTTGGAATCCGGACCGCCCTTGGTCAATGCCATGACCTGGTCGAACGCGCCGAGCGAGTTCTTGAGGCTCAGCACCATGTTGATGGTGAAGAACGGGCCAATCAGCGGGAACGTGATCTGCCAGAAGTTCTGCCAGGCGTTCACGCCGTCGATGGACGCGGCCTCATAGATTTCGTTGTCGATGGTCTGCAGACCCGCCAAGTACAGCAGCGTGGAGTAGGCCACACCCTGCCAGATGGACAGGAACACGATCGGGAACCATGCCAGATCCGGATTGGAGATCATGGATGTGGACAGCCAATCGATGTGCAGCGCCTGGCCGAGGGCCGGCAGCGGGGTCATGAAGATGTACTTGAACACGTAGCCGATGACCAGCACCGACAGGGTGTACGGAATGAAGAAGATGGCTCGGAAGCCGTTCTTGAAGGCGATTTTGGAGTTCAGCAGCACCGCCAGGAACATGCCGAGGATGTTCGTGCCGAGCGTGATCAGAATCGCGATGAAAATCGTGAACAGATACGCGTGGCCGACGCGTGCGTCCTGGAACATCGCGATGTAGTTCTTGAAGCCGATGAACTTGTAATCGCCGTAACCCTGCGAATTGGTGAACGAGTACATCGCGCCCTGCAGGAACGGCAGGTACAGGAAGATGCACACGAGAATCATCGCGGGAATGGTCATCCAGTAGAACGCCGGATCGACCTTGCGCTTGGAGTATTTCGAAACCTTCTTCGGCTTCTTTGCGGCGGCCTTGTCAGCCTTGGCCGAGATATTGCCAGTCATTGTCGTTCCTCCCCTCACCTAAAGTTCCTGGCTTCGATCTTGTCGTATTCCGACTGCATGCTGTTCAGGAATCGTTTAGTATTGCCCGACTGCACCAACGTCTGCAGGAAACCGGCGAGGTTGATGCTTGCCGGCACGTAGTGGTCACAGAAATCAGCCAGCTTGCCGGCCTTGTAGAAGTCGAGCACGCCATTCAACGCTTCATCGCCGACGTACGTATCCTTGTACGGGGTGAACGCAGACTGCTGCTTGGAGTAATCCTGCACGTTCTCCTCGCTCATCAGGAAGTCGACGAATTCGCGAGCCTCGGTGTAATGCTTCGTATGCGCGCCGATCGTCAGCATCACGTCGTCGCCGGCGGTCAGCTGCTGTTCCTTGACGTTGTCGGTGGCCGGCATCTGCGCGAACCGCAGATTGGCGTCCTTGTTGATCAGACGGATCTGCGGAATCGCGTACGTGCCGAGCGGCAGAATCGCGGCCTTGCCGGAAGCGATGTCCTGCGTGGCCTGCTGGTAGGTGACGGCCGGATTCTTCTGCGTGTAGTTCTGGTAGATTTCGATCAGCTTGCCGCTGACGGGCGTCCACAAGTCGGAGAATTTCTTGCTTCCGTCCTTGAGATACGCGTATTCCGATTCCGGCACCAGCGTGGAATTCAGCGATGCGAGCGGCGCCTGCAACGTCCACGGATCAGCGGTGCTCGCCTCAACCGGCGTGACGCCCTTGGCCTTGAGTCGCTGGAGCAGCGCGATGAATTCGCTCCACGTCTGCGGCGGATTGTCCGGATCCTCGCCGGCCTGCTTCCACACATCGGCGTTGATGATGTAGCCGCTTGCGTTGCCCGCGTACGGAATACCGTACAGACGCTTCTTGGACTTGTCGGTGGTCTGCACGAGGCTCTTCGCGATGTTCACCATGCCCGGATTGAGCTCGTCGACGATCTCGTCGTCGGTGAAATCGTGGAAGACGCCCGCTTCGGCGAGCATGCCGTAATTGATGTCGCCGTTGATGGTGATGACGTCGGGTTCGCGGTTCTTCACCAGTCGCGTACGCAAATCGGTGGTGGCGTCCGACGAATTATTGACATTGATTTTGATGTTGGAATGGGTTTTCTCGAATTCACGCGCCTTGGCGGTGAACCAATCCGCCGCCTCGGACTTGAATTGGAAGAAATCCAAGGTAACCGTGCCGGCGGTGCTGTTGCCGCAGCCCGCGAGCCCAACCGTCAGCACAATCGCGCATGCAGCCGTAATAGCACGGCCCGCGATCCGCCTGAAGGTGCCTGTGTTGGCATTGGAATCAGGTTTCATTCTCTCGACTCCTTTGTATTTTCCTTTTTCACGGCAGGCCGGCTTCATTACCAGCCTCCGTTGCTTTTTAATTGTAGAATCGGCTTGTTTTCATTCCCAGTTTCCGCGCGCCCGCACTGTACGGAAATAAAAAACGGTTATTTTGTTATTCTTGGAAAGAAAATAGACGGTAAGGACGGTCCGATATGGCGATTTCCCCGATTCCACACTGGTTTGAAGGCTCGGAGTACACGCATAAGGTTGCGGCCTGCATTATGAAGTACGGTCCGATTTCGCGCATCACGCTGGCACAGATCCTTGGCCTTTCGCAAGGCGCGGTATCGCGCATCACCAGTGATTTGATTTACGCTGGCGTGATCGAAGAGACGCCAATGGCAGCGGGGCATGGCGGCAAGTTACCGAAAGATTTCTTGCGGAAATCGGCACAAAAGTCAATCCAGAAAGAAAATACGGAACGTCGCGGCCGTCCGCAGACCGGACTGCGCATCATCGCCAATGCGCGCACGTTCGTCGGCATGAAAATCAACACCACCCATATCACTGCCGTAACAGTAAACGCGCTTGGGCAGATTGTGACCGGCTGCCATGACCTGCCGCTCGACGACGATTCGCCGGAATCGGTGGTCGACGTCATCAAACAGCTGACCATGGATTGCGCCGACGAGGCGGTCATGTCGGGCCTGCCCGCACCGTGCGCGATCGGCGTCTCATTGGGCGGACATATCACGGACGATTCGGTGACGACGTTCGCACCGTTCCTGCACTGGTCGAAGCCGGTGGAATTTTCGGCGATGATTCGCAAGGCGACCGGCCTGCCGACCGGCATTTACAACGATATCGATTCGTTGGCGGTGGACGCGTGCATGTTCGGCTCGGGCGTCGGATTGAACAGTTTCGCCGTGGTGACGATCGGCATCGGCGTCGGCTACTCGCTCACCGTGAACGGCGAGCCTGTCAACAATCCCGATAAAAGCTACGGACTGGTCGGGCATATTCTGGTCGACCCCGACGGACCGCGCTGCATTTCCGGACATAAAGGTTGCGCGACGTGCCTAACTGACAATTCAATCGCAACAGAATATTCGGAAATGATCGGACATCCGGCGACGTTCGACGAATTTGCGGCCGCAGCGCGCGCCAGCAAAACGCAGGCCACGAATCTGGTGAACCGCACCTGCTTCCGGTTGGGCACGCTGATCGCGACCATCGCCAATCTTGCCATGCCCGACAAAATCATGATCGCCGGCGAATCGTCGTTCATCGCGAAACTCGGCGTGGGCGACCTGCGCAACGGCATCAATATGTACCGGCACAGCCAGGCGGCGCCGGTCGATTTCGAAATCGCCGACCACGACTGGGCGATGTGGGGCAAAGCCGCCGCCGCGCAGGCGATTCGGCAGTATGTGGGCTGACTACGCAGACCGATACAGCCGATACATAGGCTGATTACACGATTTGCCGGCGCTGAAGGGGGTCAGTGCCGGCAAATCAAAAATAAATCGGAAGCGAATCAGAAAGTAAACCAGTTACTTCAGACGCGCACCACCTTGAACAGGACGGCTTGCGCCGGATGAATTGCCGGCGGACGGATGCCGTAGGTGGCGAGCGCGCGGCCGGTCATCTTCACACCGTCGGCGGTCCACCAGCCGAGCGGGCTCTGGCCGTTGCCGATGTCCTGCTTGGCCAGGTCGAGGCTCACGTCGAGCGGGGACACCTCGTATACGGCGTCCGGATCGAGGCCGGGCAGCTTCACGGGAGCGGCCGGGTAGGTCTGCGAGGTGGTCAGCTGGGTGAAACGGTAGATCGCGGCAGCCTTGTTCGGCATGACGCAGCCGTCCACGCGCACGGCCGGATCGGCGGCGTCGGAATGCACCGCGGTGTCGACGGCGAACCATTCGCGATGCTTTTTGAATTCGGCCGTCCATTCGGCGAGCTTGTCGATGTCCTCCTGCGGTTCCTTGAGCAGATTCCATTCGATGCCCATGTGGCCGAAGAAGGCCATGGCCATGCGCATCTCCTGGGAGGTGGCGCGGTGCGTGGAATGCGCCGGGGAAGCGCCCACGTGCTCGCCGATCATTTCCGGCGGCACAAGCAGCGACGTGTAGCGCTGGATGTCGGCACGTTCCACCGGGTCGACGCAGTCAGACGCCCAAACGCGATCGGCTACTTCAAGAATGCCCAAATCGATACGGCCGCCGCCGGAGGAGCAGCTTTCGATTTCCAGGCCGGGGGTGCGCTGCCTTCAGATCGGTGAAGATGCGGTATACGGCGAGCGTCTGCGCGTGCGCTGCCGGACGGCCGGTCAGCGGCGAGACTTCTTCGGTGACGAGCTTGTTGTGGTCCCACTTGATGTAGTCGATGCCCAGCTCGCTGACGAGCTTGTCCATCGCACCGTAAATGTAGTCGTACGCGTCCGGGTTGGTCAGGTCGCGACCTGCTGGGTGCGGCCCTGCATCGGCAGACGACCGGCGGTGGGCTTCAGCACCCAGTCCGGATGGTTGCGGAACATGTCGGGAATCGGGGTTGACCATTTCCGGCTCGAACCACAGGCCGAATTCGAGGCCCTTGCCGTGCACGTAGTCGGCGAGCGCCTTCAGGGACTTGTCTCCGTCGGGCCAGACGTCCTGCGAAATCTGCCAGTCGCCGAGGCCGGCGGTGTCGTCACGGCGGGCGCCGAACCAGCCATCGTCCACGACGAATCGTTCGACGCCGCTTTCCACGGCTTTGTCGGCGAGGGCGGTCAGGGTGTCGTAATCGTGGTTGAAGTAGACAGCTTCCCACGTGTTGAGGATGACCGGACGCGGCTTGGGCGCGATGCCATGGTCCACGAGCCAGTCGCGGTGCACGCGGCGGATGTAACCGTGGAAGCGTGAGGCGACTTCGTTGAGCCCCTCGCCGTAAGAGCCGACGAGCCATGGCGTGGGTGTAGCTTTCACCGTGTTCCAGACCGACTTCGCCGCCGAAGAGCACTTCGCCGCCACCGATCACGCCAGTGGTGTAGGGCAGTCGTTCCGCGGACAGCACGCTGTTGCCGCTCCATGCCACGTGCGCGGAGTAGACGTTGCCGTGGGTGAAACCGAAGCCGTGTTCGCCAACGCTGAGCAGCAGGGTGGCGTCGAAGTCGGGGCGGCCGATCATGGAGGATTTGGCGAAGCGCCCGATGGTGAAGTCCTGGCGCTGTGGGGAACGCTCACGCAGATGGTGACCGGTGGTGGTGAGGATCTCGTTGGCGTCGGCGGGCACGCTGAATGCAAGTTCGATCTTGCCGATCTCGAGTCGTCCCTCGCCGGTGTTCGTCACCTCCGCATGCTGGCGGATGAGGCCGGTTTCATCGAGCTCACAGGTCCACGTAAGTTTCACGCATTGTTCCACGTCCTCGGCAGTGACGGTGACGGTAGGCGTCTGCTTGGGCTCGGAGGCCACGCTCCAGCTGGGGTAGCCGTCTTTTTCGGCCATGGTGTAGGTTTTGCCGGCGGCCACGGTTTCGGCTTTGATGTCGGTGACCTGGAACTTGCAGAACAGTTCCACGCCGTCACGGCGCACGTCGAAACGGTCAGAGCCGGACCACGCTTCGGACTGTGTCGGCAGCACGCTCGGCCATGCGGTGTAGTCGAGGGCTCCGGAAACACGCTGCGGAGCGAGCGCGTCGAACGTGTTGATCACGGTTTCCGGTGCGGTGAGCGGGCGACCCCAATGCACGAATCTCGGCAAATCGCTGCCGGGGAACACCAGAGCAAAAGCTGCGGCGGCAGCCGGCTGCTCGGCATACACGGCGGTAAGGGGTGTGCCGTTGGAAGCGGTGCCGTGGAAAGTCTGAATGAGCGTCATTGCAGCATCCTTTTCTTGCGATTCTTGGTTGGTATGACGCTTTGATGATACTGCATACCGCTTTTCTTCCCATCGCCCTGCGTGTTTGTTTCTTTCGGAAAGTAATTAGCGTCGGCGCGCGAAGAAATCGGTCATCAATCGCCCGCATTCTGCTTCGCGCACACCGCCAATCACTTCCGGTACAAGTCCGACGTGCGGATCGCGGGGAATATCCCATACCGAACCGCATGCACCCAACTTGGCATCCCACGCACCGAACACAATACGTCCGATATGCGTCTGCAGGCAGGCACCGGCGCACATAGGGCACGGCTCCAACGTAACGACAAGCGTGCAATCAGCGAGATTCCAAGTGTCAAGCGAGGCGGCCGCTTCAGCCATCGCCTTGACTTCAGCGTGGGCAAGCGGATCGGCATGCGTCTCACGCAGGTTCCGCCCGCGGCCAATCACTCGGCCGTCAGCGGCAAGCACGACAGCACCGACCGGCACCTCGCCATCCGCGGCGGCTTCGCTGGCGAGCGCGATCGCCAGCCCCATATCGTCATCCCATCGCATAGCCCACAGTGTAGTGGAGGACGTGTCTGCGTGACAGAAAACGTGGCGGACGTGACGCGCGTGGCCACGACGGCGGGTCCCCCATCTCACGCCCACAGCGAAACATGCTCATAACTACCTCTTGGTACCCTTGAAAAAGGTTGGAAACACGCGCGAAGGAGGCATGTTGGCAGTATTCGAGTTGATTCTATGCATCATCGCTGCCGTCGTATTATCCTCCTTCTTAAGTCGTTTCATACCCAAGGTCTCCACGCCGCTCGTGCAGATCGCGTTGGGCGCGCTGGCATCACAGCTGCCGTTCTTTCCGGACGTGACGCTCAGCCCTGAACTGTTCATGGTGCTGTTCATCGCGCCGCTGCTGTATTTGGAAGCGCATGAGATTGACAAAACCGAGCTACTGAAATCCGTCAAACTGTCATTGTCGCTGGCGATCGGCCTGGCGATCGCGACCATGGTGGCGGTCGGTTTCGCATTGCACACCGTCTGGCCGGCGATTCCGCTCGCTGCGGCACTTGCGCTCGGTGCCGCGCTCGGGCCGACCGATGCGGTCGCAGTGTCGTCGCTCGGCAAGGAGGCGGCGCTGACCGAACGCCAAACGAGCGTACTGAAGGGTGAATCGTTGTTCAACGACGCTTCCGGTATCGTCGGCTTCCAGTTCGCCATCGCGGCGGCGGTCAGCGGCGTGTTCGAAGTGGGCGAATCGGCTGCGCATTTCGTGTTCTCGTTCTTCGGCGGCGCGATTTTCGGCATCGTGCTGGGCGTGATGGCCGACATACTGTTCGAATCGCTGCGCTCCTTCGGCTGGGAGACGACCACCAGCCGCATTCTGATGGAGCCTGTTCCTGCCGTTCATCCTGTATTTGGGCGCGGAATCGATCCACGTCTCCGGCAGTTCTTTCGGTGGTGGCCGCCGGCCTGATCATCCGTTTCGACCGCACCGGCATCGGCCCGAACGTGGCGCGCACGAACATCGTCTCGTCCAGCGTATGGGGAGTGCTGTCGTTTTCGCTGAACGGCACCGTATTCATTCTGCTGGGCATGCTGTTGCCGACCGCGATGACCGCCAGCTGGGACGATCCACGCGTCAGCAATTGGCTGCTTTTGATTGCGATTCTGACCGTTTCGGCCGTGGTGATCGCCATGCGTTTCCTATGGATTTCGCTGATGCTGCGATTGGCGCGCGACACCACCACCGGCAAGCGACGCAAGATGACGGCGAAGCGCTGGCGATCGGCGGCCGTCATGACGTTCGGCGGGCCGAAGGGCACCATCACACTGTCGCTGATGTTCACGATTCCGTACACAATCGCGGCGGGCGCGAATTTCCCGATGCGCAACGAACTGATCTTCATCGCCGGCGGTGTGATCGTGATGACGCTGCTGCTGGCGAATTTCCTGCTGCCGCTGCTCGCGCCGAATCGCAATAAGGACACGTCCACGGAAATGACGGAAATCACCATCGAAGTGCTGCGGCGGACGGTCGAAGAGCTGTCGGGCCGTGTCACGCCGGACAACCGTCGGGCGGTGCTTATGGTCATCGATTCCTATACGAAACGCATCACGCGGTTGAAACAGCGCACCGGCGAAATCGATCCGCAGGGGTATATGCAGCTGCAGATCGACGCGCTCAACTGGGAGAAGGAGTACGTCAAGAACCGTCTGGCGGGCGTGCGCGCGGCAATCAAGGCGAATCCCGCCGAGAACCGCGCCGCGAACGATCTGGAAGCCGAGGCCTGCGAGCGCCTGCTCGACCAGATCATGAGCTCGCTGCGCCACATCGAAACCGCACACAATTCAGGCCGTATGATCTGGCGCGTCAAAGGCCGGTACAAGGCGCTGCAGCGGCGCATGGGCACGTTGGCGAAACGCGTGAACAGCCGTATCCGGCGCACGACCCCGCTGTTCAGCGACGATGAACTGTTCGCGCATACGCGCGTGGTCCAAGTGGATGCGATCGAACATGTGATCGACCGACTGTATGAGGAGATGGGCGGCGACACGTACAACACCGAGCACTGCTCCGGCCTGCTGTTGGACTACCGACGCAGCGAATCCGCGTTGAGGGCGCGGCCGAATATGGGCATCAGCGCCGAAGCGCAGGAACAGGCCGAGGAGGTCAAGCGCGAAAGCTACGGCATCGAGCTGGGCGTGATCCAGGACATGTACGAGGCGGGCGACATCACGCGCGCGCAAAGCAAGCAGCTGCGACGCAACGTGTATGTGATGAGTGTGGATGCGGACGCGCAGCTCTGACCCGGGTTGCGCGCTCAGGATACACGTTTCCCTCGCACGTTCATCGTGCTTAGCGGCCACGGCATATACCTGTATTACCAGCGCGAACAGCCGATCCCCAGGTATCCCTCCTACCGAGGAAGAACACCTCAAGGAACGGAAGAGCAGGGATCACGCGTCCGCATCCGAAAATCATCGGAACAGAACCCAAGAGCGCCTTTAAAACTTTTGCATATGATAACGCATGAATATTTGAGACAAAGTAGGTATCTTGGAATAAAGACGAGGTTTTTCACTTCATCCGGTCGGAAATAAGCCGAAGTGAAAACAATGTGGATAACTCTGCAAAGATGAGAATTGTCTGTTTCATTTAGACACGAATGCTCCTTTCGAAAGGATGATTGACAAATACCCCCTAATAGCCTATTGTTCAGTCATGCTTCATCGGCATTGCAAAGAAAGGGGATTGAATGAAAATAGTCAAGAGAATATCTGCCCTTTTCATTGGTCTAGCACTTATGGTGGCTCTGCCTGTCACCGCTCATGCGTCTACAAACGATGATCAGCAAGACATCGCATCATTGGATATGTCCGTCATCGACGTGCAAATACAATCACGCGGCGTTATGACCGCGGAAGATCTGTACGACTTCCTCCAATCCGATGCAGAGAAAACTGTTGACATCGATGCTGAAACAGGGAAAATTACCGCCGTGAGCGAAGGTATAACGAAGCCTAGGATTACGGTCAACAATATTTGCAATGGCCATGACTCATGCCTTATCCACAATCGTGTTCCTTATGCGGACTTCGGATTTAGCGGGACCGGAACGAAGACCGGGAATTGGCCCTACCGCATCTCTTGGGAGACTGGTTCTCATACGGCAAAAGCTTGGTACAGACATGGCTATGACGTTGTTGGATGGGGCACTAAGTTCGGACCTCACACCAAGGCCAATATGAACGCTCCTGTCACGGCTGTTCAAGTCACCAATTACTCGTGATCCTGCATGAGTTTCTGACGCGGAAGATAAAGACGGCTCATCAGAATTCTGATCCGCCTGGACATATGCCGCCGAATTCTCAGGAAGTTTTCAGAAAACACCAGACATGCGCTCAGCATCGAATGGTTATATATGAACTGTCAGCACAACGAGCCGACCAGGAACACAAGAGTTCCCGACAATTGAACCCTTTCTTCTTCTCTCTCCTTTCTCTCCCCGGCGGCCAATCCCGCCGGGGTCTTCTTTTTTCGCCGCTTGCTTCGCCTCCCTTTCCCAGCTTGTTTCACGGCTTGTTTCACGTCCCTTTTCACGGATCTTTTCGCACTGCGAGCGTACGCCACAATCGCACGCTATATTGGAAATCATGAGCGACGCAATCGAAAACACAACAGGCAGCGCAGACAGCAATGATAAGACCAAGCTGATCGGCCGCGAATCGGACGTGGTGCCGGGACGTTTCGGTGAACCGCTGCAAATCACGCATGTGCAGTATTCGCGCGGCGGCGGCAACACCGCGCCGAAACGACCGTTGTTCCTGTGTCTGCACGGCTGGGGGTCGAACGAGACGGACTTGGCCGACATGATGCGCTACGTCGCGCCATACAACGATTTCGCCTCGTTGCGCGCGCCGCTGACGTTGCAGCCGGCTGGCCGCTTTGCACCCGGCGCGTACTCGTGGCTGCATGATTGTGTGGATACCGGCGAGGATTTGGACCGTGACGCATTCGCCGCAGCGAAAGCAATCGACGATTGGGTTTCGGCGAACATTCCCGACGACCGTGCCGTGGTGCCGATTGGTTTTTCGCAGGGCGGTCTGCTGGCGATTCACTTGCTGCGCGTGCACCCGGAACGCTACGCGGCGACGATTTCGTTGTCCGGTTTTCTTGCGCCCGGCACTGTTGCGGGAACCGCGCCGGCGGACGATCGCGTGGCTGAACTCAACATTCCGACGTTCTTCGGCTATGGCAAGAACGATACCGTGATTCCCATGCCGGAACTGTTCGCGACCGCCGCGTGGCTGGACGAGCACACGTTCCTTACGGAGAAAAGCTATCGTGGGCTCGACCATTCCGTAAGTATGGAGGAGTTCAGCGATTTGCGCGATTGGCTTGCCGCGCACAACATCGCGCCGGGCATCCTGTAGATCCGGGTCAGTTAGAACAGTCGGATTAGTCGGTGATGTCGGCCTTATAGAAGTTCACGTAGGAACGGCTCGGGGTCGGACCGCGCTGGCCCTGATAGTGCGAACCGGTCGTGGCGGAACCGTACGGATGCTCGGCCGGCGAGCTCAGCTGGAAGAAGCACATCTGGCCGATCTTCATGCCCGGCCACAGCTTCACCGGCAGTGTCGACACATTGGACAATTCCAGCGTGATATGACCTTCAAAGCCAGGGTCGATGAAGCCCGCGGTGGAGTGGGTAAGGATGCCGAGACGACCGAGCGAGCTTTTGCCTTCAAGACGCGCGGCGATCGTCGCATCAAGCTTCACATACTCCCATGTGGAGCCGAGCGCGAACTCGCCCGGATGCAGGATCCACGGCTCGTCCGACTTGACTTCGAACTGTTCGGTCAGCTCGCCCTGATTCTCAGCCGGATCCACGTACGTGTACGCATGATTGTTAAACAAACGGAAGAAACGGTCCAATCGCACGTCAATCGACGCCGGCTGCACCATCTCCGGGGTCCACGGATCGAGCGAAATATGGCCGTCAGCCTGTGCGGCGAGAATGTCGCGATCGGACAGCAGCATCGAAATTCCTCCAAACATCACCGGAACAATCGTCATATGAGCGGGCGCGCAGCCAACGCGCGCCCACCAACTGTCGTCCAGTCTAGCCCGTCGACGCTATAAGCCAGCATCACCGCCGATGCATCGCACGCAGCACGCACTTGCGCAGCTCGGAGGCGACGAGCACAATCATCGCCAGGCCGAGGCATTCGACCCACGCACCCGCGGACAGCGGCACGGTACCGAACGCGGTGTTGAGGAACGGCACGTAGACCACCGCAAGCTGCAGCAGCGTGGACAGTGCGATCGCACCCCACAGCCACTTGTTGGCGAACAGCCCCACGAACACCGACTGGTCATGCGAGCGCGAGCACAACGCGTTAAGCATCTGCGCGAAGACCAGGATGGTGAAGCCCATCGTGCGCGCTTCCGTCATCTGCGCGTCATGTCCGATGGCATCCACGGAACGGTCCGTGAACAGACCTCCGGCGAGGTGCATGTCCATGCCAATCAGCGTGACGGCAGCCATAATCAAACCGATGAAAATGATGTCGCCCCACATCTGTCCGTCGATCACGCGATCGGTGAGTTTGCGCGGTTTGCGTGCCATCACGTCGTCGGTGGACGGGTCGACACCCATGGCGAGCGCCGGAGCTGCGTCGGTAAGCAGGTTGATCCACAGCAGCTGCGTGGCGAGCAGCGGCACGGTGACACCTTGGCTGCCAGGCTGGGTGATGCCGAGGAATCCGGCGAGCATCACACCGCCGAAGACGGTGAACACCTCGCCGACGTTGGAGCTCAGCAGATAGCGCAGGAACTTACGGATGTTGTCGAAAATGCCACGGCCTTCGCGCACCGCCTCGACGATGGTGCTGAAGTTGTCGTCGGCGAGGATCATCTTGGCACTCTGCTTGGTAACTTCGGTACCGGTGATGCCCATCGCGACGCCGATGTCCGCGGTTTTGACGGCGGGCGCGTCGTTCACGCCGTCGCCGGTCATGGCCACGATATTGCCTTGCCGTTGCAGCGATTCGACGATTTTCAGCTTGTGTTCCGGCGCAACGCGCGCGTACACGGAGATTTCGCGGGTGGCCTTGTCGAACGCTTGCTCGTCCGGCAGCTCGTCGAGTTGAACGCCGGTGAGCACTTTGCTACTAAGGTCGGCGCTGCCGACCGAGCTGCCGTCTCCGTCCGTTTCAATAATGCCCAGATCGCTGGCGATGCGTGCCGCGGTAAGCGGATGGTCACCGGTAATCATGACGGTGCGGATGCTGGCACGATGCGCTTCGGCGACGGAATCGCGCACTTCGGTACGCGGCGGATCGATGATGCCGACCATACCGACCCAGATCAAGTCGCTTTCCAGCACATCGCTTTGGTCGGCGATGTCGGCGACGTGACCGGCGGCGTGATGCGCACGCCCGGCACTGCGGGCGAGCGACGCGGTGCCGAGTGGGCCGGTACGCCTGGCCCAGCGTACGATACGCTTCGGCGGACAGGCGTTCCACGGCGGCGAGGATCTGCTGGCGATCGCCTTGCGTCATCGGTCGTACGGCACCGTTGACCGCGATGCGGCCGCAGTAGCCGAGCAGCACGTCGGGGGCGCCTTTAGCAAAGACGGTGAGACGCCCGGCATCAGTGTTATCCTGCGCGACGACGGTCATGCGTTTGCGATCGGAAGTGAAGGGAATCTCGCCCACGCGCGTGTAGTTGGCGTATTTGCGATCGGCCTTCACCTTGCGTGCGGCGACGATAAGCGACACTTCGGTCGGGTCGCCGACGGCTTCCCACGTTATGTCGGAAGCAGCGGAACCATCGCCGGCATCTGTGTTTTCGCGCAGTTCGCCGTCGTTGGCCAGCGCGCCCACTGCGAGCGTGGCGACGGCTTCAAGCTGTGCCGCTTCCTGCGCGGGCGACGGGGTGGATGTAAGCCCGGCATCGGAAATCGCAATCATTCTGCCTTCTGGCGCATAGCCGGTGCCGGTCAGCTGCACCTCGCCGCTCGGGGTGACCACACGCTCCACCGTCATCTCGTTGCGGGTGAGCGTGCCGGTCTTGTCGGAGCAGATCACGGACGCGGAGCCAAGCGTCTCCACGGAATGCAGTTTCTTGACGATCGCATGATGTTCGGCCATGCGGCGCACGCCGAGCGCGAGCACGACTGTCAGAATCGCGGCGAGCCCTTCCGGCACGGCCGCGACGGCCAGCGAAACGGATAGCAGCAGCGAATCGATTACGTCGTGGATGTCGTTGAAGCCTTCGGTCAGCGCAAGCGCCACCAGCACGACCGCCGCGATAATGCACACCGCGATGCCGAGAATCTTGGAAACGTAGTTCATTTCCTTCTGCAGCGGACTGTCATCATCATCCGTGGCCTGCAGAAGGTCCGCGATTTTACCGACCTGCGTGCGCATGCCGGTGCTCGTCACGATTGCGCGGCCGGTGCCTTGCGTCACGGACGTGCCGTTGAACACCATATTGGCGCGATCACCCAAGGCCTTGGCTTCGGCAAGTGTGTCGACGTTTTTGCGACCGGTACGCTTTCACCGGTCAGGCTCGCTTCCGCCACGCGCAGGCTGGCGGCGGCGAGCAGACGTCCGTCGGCGGGAATGGAGTCGCCTTCACCGAGCACGACCATGTCTCCCGGCACCACGTCGACGGTGTTGATGCGTGCGATTTTGCCGTCGCGTAGCACGTTGGTTTGCGGCGCGGTCATTTGGGAGAGCGCTTCGACGGCTTCTTCCGCTTTCGATTCCTGAATGTAGCCGAGTACCGCGTTGACGATAAGGATAAGCACAATGACGATGGCGTCGAACGGCAGTATTTCGCCGCCTTCCGCGCCTGGCGCAGCGTTGGCTTTTTCGATGAACCATGCGATGAGCGAGATGCCGGTGGCAGCGAGCAGCAGGTAGACGAGGGGGTCTTTGAACTGCGCCAGGAACTTCTTCCATTTTGGCACGGGTGGTGCGGATGCGAGCTCGTTCGGCCCGTATTGCGCAAGTCGGCGTTCAGCTTCGGCTTGGCTCAGACCGGTGTTCGGATCGACGCCGAGCGATGCGGCCACGGCTTGCGCGTCGGCAAGCGACGGGTCGATTTGTGGCGGCTGCTGGTTTTGCTGATCCTGCCGAATCTGCGTGCGATCGCCCGTAGCGGAATCGCCGTCAAAATTGGCATGGGACTGGATGGACTGATCTTTCTTGCGATCATCCATGGTGATCTCCTTGGGAGCGCCGCGGAGTAGTCAGCTCTCCCCCGTCTTACGTATGCCTCGAATCGCGGAAATCGAAAATCCGCGGAATCGCAAGCATTTTGCAAAGGCGAGGCAACGCTGCGCGGTTGTGGGCACCGGGCGGACGCCATCGGCGCATCCTGTTATTATCGCACATCCTCGGCGTGTGAAAAATGGACATGTGGCGGAACGATGCATGGCACGCGACGGGTGCACGATACCATGAAGTGTGATATATTATCGGTAGTTAGTAAAATTCATTACTAAACGGTCGTGCAACATCGCACGGCGCAACCGCAACGATGCAGTGACATCAAGTAATACAGGGGGATGCAAGATGGCAGATACAGCCGAACTCGCAATCGTACATGCAACCACGGCAAGTGCAAGCTGGCTCACCGATCCGACGGTGTTCGCAGCGAACCGCAAGCCGGCACATTCCAGCCACCGATATGTCATCGGCGAGACGAGCGAGCCGAAGCAGAACCTCGACGGCGAATGGAAGGTTCGTATCGAACAAGCGCGCAACGTGGACGTGGAAAGCGCTCCGTTCGCGGCCGTCGATTTCGAGGATGGCGATTTCGGCGCGATCGAGGTGCCGGGCCACTTGCAGATGGCCGGCTATCTCAAGAACAAGTACGTCAACATCCAATATCCGTGGGACGGTCACGAGGATCCGCAGGCGCCAAATATTCCGGAAAACAACCATGTGGCAATCTACCGCCGTCGATTCGCGCTCGACGCGCAGCTTGCGCGCACGCTGGAAAACGACGGCACGGTCAGCCTCACCTTCCACGGTGCCGCCACCGCGATCTACGTATGGCTTGACGGCACGTTCGTGGGTTACGGCGAGGACGGATTCACGCCGAGCGAATTCGATGTGACGGAAGCGCTGCGAAACGGCAATGGCAACGCCGCCGATTCCCCCGAAGCCGAGCATACGCTCACCGTCGCCTGCTACGAATATTCGAGCGCCTCTTGGCTGGAAGACCAGGATTTCTGGCGACTGCACGGCCTGTTCCGCACCGTCGAGCTCGCCGCCCAGCCGCATACGCACGTCGAAACCGTGCAGCTTGAAGCCGACTACACCGCAGCCGACACCGCCGGTACGGCCGACACCGCCGAACTCAACGCGGCACTCACCTTGCGCAACCCCGCCGACGCGATGACTATCGAAAGCACGCTGCGCGACGGCGACGGAAATGTCGTATGGGAATCAACGCAGGCCTGCAACGGCGAAATCGCCCTTAATTCCGGCAAAATGACGAACATCGCGCCGTGGAGCGCGGAATCGCCGACGCTGTACACGCTGACCGTACGCGTCGTCGGACATGACGGCGCCATCATCGAAACCGTGACGCAGAAGATCGGCTTCCGCACATTCCGCATCGAAAACGGCATTATGACGCTCAATGGCAAGCGCATCGTGTTCAAGGGCGCGGACCGCCACGAATTCGACGCGAAGCGCGGGCGTGCGATCACCCGCGAGGACATGCTTTCCGACGTGGTCTTCTGCAAGCGGCACAACATCAACGCCATCCGCACCTCCCACTACCCCCAACCAGGAGTATTGGTACGACCTGTGCGACGAGTACGGTCTGTATCTGATCGACGAGACGAATATGGAGACGCACGGCACGTGGGTGGCAAACAATGTCGAGCGTCCTGAAGACGGCATCCCCGGCAGCCGCCCCGAATGGGAGGGCGCGTGCGTGGACCGCATCAACAGCATGATGCGCCGCGATTACAACCATCCGAGCGTGCTGATCTGGTCGCTTGGCAACGAGTCGAGCGCGGGCGAGGTTTTTCGTGCGATGTATCGCCACGCGCACACGATTGATCCGAATCGTCCGGTACATTACGAGGGTTCCGTGCACATGCGCGAATTCGAGGATGTGACGGACATCGAAAGCCGTATGTACGCGCATGCTGACGAAATCGAACGCTATCTGAACGACGGCAGCCCGGCACATACGGACGGTCCAAAGAAGCCGTACATTTCCTGCGAATACATGCACGCAATGGGCAATTCGTGCGGCAATATGGACGAATACACGGCGTTGGAACGCTACCCGATGTACCAGGGCGGTTTCATTTGGGATTTCATCGACCAGGCAATCGAGACCAAGCTGCCCGACGGCACGACACGCATGTGCTACGGCGGCGATTTCGGCGATCGTCCAAGCGATTACGAATTCTCCGGCGACGGCCTGCTGTTCGCAGACCGCACCCCCTCGCCGAAAGCGCAGGAAGTCAAGCAGCTGTATGCGAACGTGAAAATTGCGGTTTCGGTCGATGAAGCGCGTATTACGAACGACAATCTGTTCGTGTCTACGGGCGATTATCGCTTCGTGCTGCGGATTTTGGCCGACGGCAAGCCGGTATGGTCGACTACGCGCCGTTTCGACGTGGCCGCCGGCGAGAGCGCTTCATTCGAAGTCGATTGGCCGGTTGATGACTACCGCAGCAACGCCGAAGAACTGGTTTTGGAGGTATCGCAGCAGCTTGGCAACGCTTGCGATTGGGCACCGGCCGGCTACGAGCTGGCGTTCGGCCAGTGCGTGGTGG
>ENA-OQBX01000002-OQBX01000002.1-human-gut-metagenome-genome-assembly--contig:-NODE-2-length-19348-cov-0.996618_pt1 | contig 19348 bp, 21 predicted proteins | sample MGYA00242754_ERZ504569 | MGnify/ENA primary metagenome ERZ504569 (study PRJEB26092, sample SAMD00036254) | human gut metagenome | host: Homo sapiens | study: EMG produced TPA metagenomics assembly of the...
CCAACTCCGTGTCCATCGCCGACACCTTCGCCCAGCTGCCGCAGACCTTCGGCGTGATCTTCACCAAGGATGGCTTCCCGGCGCTGTTCTCCGACGTGTCGAAGCTGCCGATCATCCTGCTGACCATCTTCGCGTTCTCCATGTCCGACACCTTCGACACCATCGGCACCTTCATCGGCACCGGCCGTCGTACCGGCATCTTCTCCGCCGAGGACGAGAAGGCTCTTGAGAACGGTTCCGGCTTCTCCTCCAAGATGGACAAGGCCCTGTTCGCCGACTCCATCGCCACCTCCATCGGCGCCATCTGCGGCACCTCGAACACCACCACCTACGTGGAGTCCTCCGCGGGTATCGCCGCCGGCGGCCGCACCGGCCTGACCTCCGTGGTCGTGGCGATCTGCTTCGCGCTGTCCGCCTTCCTCTCCCCGGTCATCTCCGCCGTGCCGTCCGCCGCGACCGCAGGCGTGCTGGTCGTGGTCGGCTGCATGATGGCTTCCTCCTTGAAGGAAATCGAGTGGGGCGACATCTCCGAAGCCATTCCGGCGTTCTTCGCGTCCGTGTTCATGGCGTTCAGCTACTCCATCTCCTACGGCATCGCCGGCGGCTTCATCACCTACTGCATCGTCAAGACCTGCAAGAAGCAGGCCAAGGACGTGCATCCGGTGATCTGGGTCGTGGCCGTGCTGTTCATTCTGGACTTCATCATCACCGCAGTGCTGTAACAGTCCTTTTCATACGGAAATGGGCGGTTCCTTCAGTGGAATCGCCCTTTTTTTATCGACTTTCGCGTCTTTTTTTATCGGTCCGCATCAGATGGCTTGGGAGAACGCGTCGACGAGCGCGGCCATCCAGTCCGTCAGGGAATCGTACTGCTCCGGCATCTGCTCGGTCAGCTCCACGATCGGAATATTGGACGATTTGGCGGCGGTGACGATCTTGCCGGTCAGCTCGGTCTCCTCCTGAATGTTGACCACCAGCAGGCCGACCTTGCCGGCCTCCAGCATGTCGGTGAACTGTTTGATGTCGGTCGGCGTTGGCTCGCTTTCGTTGGCCGTGGCACGCATGTAGCCGGTCGGCGTCGCGTCTTTGAGGCCCAGGTCCCCGGCCAGATATTCGGCGACCGATTCCGTGGCGGCATAGGCTTCGCCATCCGCCTTACGTTTGGTCTCCGTGATTTTTCGGGCGACCTCGTCTTCCTTGGAACGCCATTGCTGGTTCAGCTTGTCGAAATCGGCCTTGCCGTCGGGCCTTGTGCCCTCGTATGCCCTGGTGATGGCCTGTGCGACCGCTTTGCGCACCGCCGCCGAGAACCAGACGTGCGGGTTGCCGCCATCCTTGACGCCACCGATCTCCGCCGCGTTGATGACTTGCGATTTGGCGGATTGCGTGGCTTTGACGGCCCATGAGTCGTACCCGGCGCCGTTGACGATGACGATTCGCGCCTTCTGCAGTTTGGCGATGTCGGACGTGGTCGGCTCATAGTCGTGCGCGTCCACGTTGGTGGAGTTGATGATGCTGGTCACCCGCACGCCGCTTCCGCCGAGCTGCTCGCGAGGGTGCCCCATTGGTTGATGGAGGAGACGACGGGAATCGCGCCATGCGCGGAACCGGCACCGTTCTGCGACGTTCCGCAGGCAGACGCGGAAGTGAGAAGGCCGACGGAAGCGAGTACGGCAATCGCAATTCTTGCATAACGGTTCACGATGGTTCCTCCATTTTCATACGCTTCATCCTTCGGTGAATCCATCATAACCGTAACTGAGAATGATTCTCAACAGCGCGTGTCGCTTCCACAAGAAAAAACAACAAACCGACGCCGAGAGCAATCTCAACGTCGGTTTGCGGGGAAAAGGAGCTGCCGATCAGCCAAAACGTACAATTACAGAGTTTCGCACAGCGAAGCGCTATTAACTGGCCAGCTGAAGCTGACTCGCACCAACCACCGGGTTGGCACTACGTTTTGGCGAATCGGCCTTATCGATCAGCCAAAACGTCCGGAGACGTAGCGTTCGGCTTCTTCGTTCTGCGGGTTGTTGAACATCGTGGTGGTGTCGGTGAAGTACTCGAGGTGACCCGGCTGGCCGACGGCCTCAGGTTGAAGAAGGCGGTGTAGTCGGCGATACGCGCGGCCTGCTGCATGTTGTGCGTCACGATCACGATGGTGTACTCGTTCTTCAGCTCGTTGATCAGATCCTCCACGGCCAGGGTGGAGATCGGGTCGAGGGCGGAGCACGGTTCGTCCATGAGCAGCACCTGCGGGTGCACGGCCACGGCGCGTGCGATGCACAGACGCTGCTGCTGGCCGCCGGACAGGCCGATGCCCGGATTGTCCAGACGATCCTTGACCTCGTTCCACAGGTTGGCGCCACGCAGGGCCCATTCGACCAGATCGTCCGCGTCGGACTTCGAGATCTTGCGGTTGTTGAGCTTCACACCGGCCAGCACGTTCTCGCGAATGGACATGGTCGGGAACGGGTTCGGACGTTGGAACACCATGCCGACGTCACGACGGACGGCGACCGGATCCACATCCTTGTCGTACAGGTTCTTGCCTTCCAGCAGCACCTCGCCTTCGCAGTGGGCGCCCGGAATGATCTCGTGCATGCGATCGAGGGTGCGCAGCACGGTGGACTTGCCACAGCCGGAAGGTCCGATGAACGCGGTGACCTTGTTGGCTCGATGTTGATGTTCACGTCTTCCACGGCCAGGAAGTCGCCGTAGAAGATGTTCAGATGGTTGACATCAATACGTTGTCCCATTTGTTTTCCTTATTGTTCTTATGTTTTCGACTATTCGACCGCGCTCAGCGTTCCGACTTGACGGCGAAGACCTTCGCCACGAGACGGCCGATGAGGTTGAGGATCAGCACGATGAGAATCAGCACAAGGGCTGCGGCCCAGGCGCGTTCCATCGGGATGGTGGTGACGCAGGCCGCGGAAGCGTTGGCCGGGCAGTTCGCGTTGAGCTTGGAATACTCCTGGTAGACGTACACCGGAAGCGTGGTCATCTGGCCGGAGAAGAGGTTGACGTTCGTGGAGGGCGATGTAGCCTGCGGTCATCAGCAACGGAGCGGTTTCACCGATCACGCGGGGCGACGGCGAGAATCGCACCCGAAACGATGCCCGGCAGGGCGGTGCGCAGCACGATCTTCGTGATCGTGCGCTGCTTCGTGACGCCCAGGGCGTACGAGGCCTCGCGCAAATCGTGCGGCACGATCTTGAGCATTTCCTCGGACGACTTGACCACGGTCGGCAGCATCAGCAGGGAAAGTGCGACGGAGCCTTCGAAACCGTTGATGGTGCCGGGGCCGATCAGAATCGTGAACATCGAGAAGGCGAACAGGCCTGCGACGATGGACGGGATGCCGCTCATCACGTCGACCAGCAGGGTGATGACCTGCGCCAGCTTGCCACGGTTGGAATATTCCACCAGGTACACGGCGCACATCAGGCCGATCGGGATGGAGATGAACATGGCGCCGAAGGTGATTTCCAGCGTGCCGATGATGGCGTGCAGGATGCCGCCGTAGCCGCCGGACGGGGTCGGGTTGCCGCCGACCACGCCGGTCATGTTGTAACTCAGGAAGTTGAGGTTCAGCCTCTTGACGCCGTTGATGATGGTGGTGAGCAGCACCGAGAACAGCGGGATCAACGCCACGATGAACGCGCACGAGATGAGCGCCTTCATGGCGAAGTCCTTGCGCTTGCGCGCTGAGGTGAAGGAACGGGTCGGCTTGAACTTGTCGAAGTCGATGACGGGAGCGCCGTCCATCGGCGAAGCGTCGTTATTTGCGGCGGTCATCACACACTCGCTTTCTCGGTGAGCTTACGAGCGATGAAGTTCACCACGAAGGTAATCAGGAACAGGACCAGGCCGGTGCCGATCAGCACGGAAACACCCAGATCGTTGGCTTCCGGATACTGCGCGGCGATGTTCGCGGCGATGGTCTGGTTCTGCGAGGCCTGCAGCAGCTTGACGGAGTAGTTGGAGGCCCGGGGACAGGATCATGAGCACGGCCATCGTCTCGCCGAGCGCACGACCGAGGCCGAGCATGGAGGCGGACACGACGCCGGACTTGCCGAACGGCAGGACCGCGAGCTTGACCATTTCCCACTTCGTGGCGCCGAGGGCCAGAGCCGCCTCTTCCTGAAGGCGAGGGGTCTGCAGGAAGATGTCGCGGGACATGGAGGTGATGATCGGCAGGATCATGACGGCCAGCACCACGGACACGGTGGCCACGGTACGGGAGGGATTGGCGGCGGGACCGGCGAAAATCGGAATCCAGCCAAGGTATTTGGCCACCCAATTCCAGAACGGGTAGATGGCGGGCACCAGCACCAGACCGCCCCACAGACCGTAGATAACGGACGGGATGGCGGCGAGCAGATCGACCACATAGCTCAGGGCGGTGGCGAGCTTCTTCGGCGCGTAATGCGAGATGAACAGTGCGATGCCGACCGACACGAAGAAGGAAATCAGCAGTGCCAGGGCGGAAATCAGCACGGTACCGAACAGCAGCGGTCCGACGTAGCCCCAGAAGCTGGAAGCCTTGCCGCCGGTGAAGTTGCTGATGGTCGCGCTGTTGGCCTTCTGGTCACCGCCGATCAACGGCCACGCGCGGAACAGCAGGAACAGCGCGACCGCGGCGAGCACGACGAGGATCAGGATGCCGCAGGCGTAGGCCACGCCCTTGAACACCTTATCCGCGTTCTTGCCGCTCACCGGCTGCTGTGCCGTTTTGCTTTGCGAACTCACGGGTTCTCCTTTTGGTTTGCTTGCGATTGCTTTCGATTTTTCTGGTTTTGCGTATCGTCCGTAGGTATCGTTTCAGGCCGCAGCCGTTTTTTACGCGGCTGCGGCTGAAACCTACGGTCAGTCACCGATCACCGAAAGCGATCGCCCCACTGTGATGGGCTCACTTGGTTTTGATGGCGTCGATGGACTCGACGACCTTCTGACGCAGGGTGTTGGACATCGGAGCGGAGCCGGCTGCGGAAGCGGCGGTCTGCTGCCTTCGTCGCTGGTCACGTAGGTGAGCCAGGACTTGACGAACTTGGCGGTGTTGGCGTCCTTGTATGCCGGGCAGGCGACGTCGTAGGAGACCAGCACGATCGGGTAGGCGCCCTTCTCGGTGGTGTTGTGGTCGAGCTTGACGACCACGCGGTTGTCACCCTTGGCGGAATCGTCGAGCGGGGAGGCGTCCACGACCTTGGCGGCGGCTTCAGCGGAGAACGGGACGTAATCGTCGCCGACCTTCACGGCCACGGTGCCCAGATCGCCGGCCTGGGAGGCATCGGCGTAACCGATGGTGCCGTCAGCCTGCTGCACGGTGGAGATCACGCCGGAAGTGCCCTTGGCGCCCTGGCCGACCTCGTTCGGCCAGTTCTCGCCGAGGTCGTAGCTCCATGCGTCGCCAGCGGCGTCCTTGACGTAGCTCAGGAAGTTCTTGGTGGTGCCGGACTTGTCGGAACGGTGCACCACGGTGATGTCGAGGTCAGGCAGATCGACCTTCGGGTTCTGCTTCTTGATGGCGTCATCGTTCCACTTGGTGATCTTGCCGTCGAAGATCTTGGCGATGGTCTCGGCGTCCATGTTCAGGGTCTTGCCCTTGCCGGACACGCCCTGCAGGTTGAAGACGACGGCGATCGGGGAAATGTAGACCGGGATGTCGAAGGCGGTGCCGGAAGCGCACACGCTCTTGGACTGCTCGACCTCGTTATCGGCGAGAGCAGCGTCGGAGCCGGCCCATGCGGTTGCACCGGTCAGGAAGGTGGACACGCCAGCGCCGGAACCGGACGGATTGTAAGCGACCTTGGCGTCCGGGTTGGTGCCCTGGAAGCCGGCGATCCAAGCTTCGACGGCGGCCTGCTGGGAAGAAGCGCCAGCGCCGGAGAAGTTGCCGGAAACGGTTTCGGTCTTGGTATCGGACTTGGCCGAAGAATCGGTGGAAGCGGTGGTGTTGTCACCGCAAGCCGCGACGGAAGCCAGCATCACAATGCCGGACACAGCGGCGATGGAGCGTACGAGAATGGAGTTACGCATTATTCTTTTCCCTCTGTCAACATTCAGATGGCGTGTGTTTCTGATTTTTCGATTTTCTGTTGTCGCCATCGTTCTTCATGACAATCTCCAGCCTATTGGGCGTTTCACTCGCCCCAAACCAAAAACGGTGAACGGAAGATGAACAGTCTACGACACCTTCGCCGTTCGACGTTCCTTCCGTTCACCGTTCTTTGCAAGCACGATGCGAATGCGCGCTATACCAAGCCTTTCATCATCATTCGCTTGGCGTATCGATCTTGTATCCGAGGCCGCGCACGGTGGTCAGATACTTGGGATGGCCCGGGTCCTCCTCGATTTTGGCGCGCACGCGCTTGACATGCACGTCCAGCGTCTTGGTGTCGCCGACATAGTCGGAGCCCCAGATGCGGTCGATCAGCTGGTGGCGGGTCATCACGCGGCCCTTGTTCTGCATGAGGTATTCCAGCAGTTCGAATTCCTTCAGCGGGAAGAACACGTTCTCGCCGCGGACCGTCACCTCATGCTGGCCGATTCTCATGGAAATGTCACCGCATACGAGCGGAATATCGTCGTCGGCGGCTTCTCCGGATTCGGCGACCATCTGGTTGCGGCGCAGCACCGCGCGGATGCGTGCCAGCAGCTCACGGAAGGAATACGGTTTGGTGATGTAGTCGTCCGCGCCGATTTCAAGGCCGACGACCTTGTCGATTTCCGCGCTTTTCGCGGTCAGCATGATGATCGGCACACGGCTTTGCTCGCGGATCCGACGGCACAGCGCGGTGCCGTCAAGACCGGACAGCATCAGATCGAGCAGCACCAGATCGATACCACCCTTGGTGAACAGTTCCAATCCTTCTTCACCGGTGGCCGCGGCGGACACGTCGTACCCTTCACGGGTGAGCTGGTAGACCAGCGGCTCACGGTACGACTCTTCGTCCTCGACGATCAGAATTCGCGTCATCAGTGGTTCTCCTCATTCTCTGTTGTGGTGGAGTGGCCGGACTGTTTCTTTTCACGGGTGTTATCATTCGCCGAATCCGCCGGATGGTCGGGTTCCGCAGCGCCCGAAGCCTGCGGCATCGTGATGGTGAAGGTGGATCCCTCCCCCTCGCGCGACCATACGGAGATGGTGCCGCCGCAATCCTCGACGCAATGCTTGGTGATGGCCAATCCCAGGCCGGTGCCGCCGGTTTCACGGGAGCGCGCCGGATCGACGCGGTAGAATCGCTCGAAAATTCTGCTGAGCGACGCCGCGGGGATGCCGATGCCCTGGTCCACGACGCGAATCGCCACCTTACCGGATTCGATGCCGATGCCGACGGCCACCGTGGTATGTTCCGGCGAATAGTTGATGGCGTTCTCCACCAGGTTCTTCACCGCAGTTTTGATGGTCTCATGGTCAGCGACCACGAACACGTCCAGGTTCTGTTCGGCTTCCTTGGCCAGTTCCTCGGCGTTCGCATGCACCAGCACCTGCCGGCCGTTCACGGACAGGACCAGGCTGATGTGCTTCGATTCGGCCTTGACCTGGTTTTCGGCGAGCGCCTCGCGTGCCACGGACAGCACGGACAGCCGTTCCGCGTTGAGCATCGCTGCCGCGCTTTGCGCTTTCTGCAGGTCGATCAGACGGTGGACCAGTTCCGTCAATCGTTCGGATTCCTTGGAGATTCGGCCGGAGAAGTATTTCACCGCGTCCGGATCGTCGGCCGCGTCGCCGATCGTTTCGGCGAGCAGAGAAATCGCGCCTGCCGGGGTTTTCAGTTCGTGCGAGACGTTGGTGACGAAATCGCGCCGCATGATTTCGAAACGGCGTTGCTCGCTCATGTCGGAAATGAAAATCGCAAATAGGTTGTCGGCGATCTGTCCGACGCGCACGTGCAGGTAGAGCGTGTCTTCGGGCAGCGGCTTGCCGGCTTCGACGCCTTTGCCGTTCGTGTTCACCACGCCCGTTCGCGTGCGGCCGTGCAGGGGGATGGTCAGTTCGCGTTCGCGCACCACGCTGTCCGTGGAGACCAGTTTCACGATGTCGCGGATTTCCGCGAGCGCCATCGCCTGGTCGTGGATGATGCCGAAGCGCCGCGCGGCCGGGGATGCGTATTGGACCGTGGCCAGCGAGTCTACGACCACCAAAGCTTCGGGCATGACGGCCACCAGCTGGCGTTCCGTGGACTGCACGGGAACGCGGGGGCCGAACAGGGACGTGTTCTTCGCAGCTCCGAACAGGCTCGGATCATTGGGGTCGACGCCGTCCTGCACATCCTGGAAGCCTCGTCTGCGGCCAAGCAGGAACGCCACGACGAACACGACCACGGCCACGACCACCAATGCCGCAACCACCGACGGCGTTGCCAGCATCTGCTCCAACGTCATGCGTTCACCTTCCGATAATCCTCAGTTCTTCCTTAAGACTAGCGGTTTCGGAGAGGCTTTCGCGTATGCGATGCTCTCACGCCACCGGAAGTTTTCCTGCCGTTCATCTTCCGAAACGCAGCATATCGGAATATGAGACGTCCCGTTTGCCGATATGACGATGCATGATGACGGTCATGCGGCAAACGGGATGTGGAAACGGCTTTTCGCAACGTTAGGCGTTTCGCAACGCCACATGAACGCTACATGCGTTTGGCGATGTTCACCGTCAGTTTCGCGGCGGTGTCCGCGTATTCGGAAATGTCGAACGTTTTGAAATCCTCGTAGTCGGTGTCCGCGTTGTCGCTCAGCGCGCGAATCACCAATGCGGGAACGTCGTTGCGGGCGGCGACATGCGCGACGGCGGCGCCTCCATTTCCACCGCGTCCGCGCCGGTCTCACGGATCACCTGCTCGACCTTCTGCGGATCATCGACGAAATAGTTGCCGGTGGCGATGATGCCGACGATATGGTGAATGTTCAAGTCGTTCAGCGCCTGGTCGGCCAGTTCGAGCAGACGGTCGTCGCTATGGTATTCCTCGATGGGCCGGTCGGCGGTGCCGGGCTTGAACTGGCCCACCAATCGCATGTCGGTATCGAGATAGCGCAGGGTGCCGCCGAGCACCACGTCGTTGATGTGCAGATTCGTGTTGAGATTGCCCGCGATGCCGGAGAAGATCACGGCGTCCGGCTGGTCAGCGTCGATCAGATGCTGCGTGGTGGCGGCGATGTTGACGGTGCCCATGCCGCCGACGGTCGCGGCGACGTTGACGGCGGTGCCCTTGTTGGTTTCGAGGGTGCCGCGCGTCACCTTGACGCCGGCTTCCTCGGTGACGGTGACGTTGCTCAGTGCCGTTGCGATATTGGCGACTTCCTCATCCATGGCGCCGATGATGGCGATTGCGGTCATTGCACCCTCCCTGTCTTACGTGCTGTCTTGAGTGTTGTTTTACGCGATTGCGATTCGCGTTTCCCGAATTTTCTGCAATCGCGCGGATAGTGAATCGAATCGGTCACTTCCAGCGGCGCGCGGCCACCGCATGGGCAAGCTCGCGTAGCAGCTGTTCCGTGGTGTTCCAGCTCAGACATTTGTCGGTGATGGACTTGCCGTAGACGAGCTGGTCGATCGGCGCGGCCTTCTGGTTGCCGCCTTCGATGAAGCTTTCCATCATGATGCCGGTGATGCCCTGCTCGCCTTTGGCGATACGGCCCGCGATGTCACGCACCACCTGCGCCTGACGATGCTCGTCCTTGCCGGAGTTGCCATGCGAGCAGTCGACGATCAGCCCATGTGCCGCAGCGGAATCGGCCGGCATTTCGGCGCGGATGGTGTCCATGGCCTTGGCCACCGAAGCGGCATCGTAATTCGGACCATGCGAGGAACCACGCAACACCACATGGCAGTCGGGATTGCCGAGCGTTTTGACCACGGCGGCGCGGCGAGATGGTCGATGCCGAAGAACGTGTGCTGTTGTGCGGAAGCGAAGCAGGAATCGGCCGGAGCTTGATGGAACCGTCCGTGGCGTTCTTGAAGCCGATCGGCATGGACAGGCCGGACGCCAACTGCCGGTGCACCTGGCTTTCCGTATTGCGCGCGCCGATCGCACCCCAGCTAATCGCGTCGGAAATATACTGCGGACTGGTCGGCTCCAAAAACTCCGTGGCCGCCGCCAAACCCTCGTCAAGCACGCCAAGCAGCGTGCGGCGGGCCAACAGCAAGCCCTTCCTGATATTGCAGCTGCCGTCGATATCCGGATCGTTGATCAGACCCTTCCAACCGACCGTGGTGCGCGGCTTCTCGAAATACACGCGCATGACGATCAGCAGCTCGCCATCCAACTCGCCTTTCAACGCGGACAGGCGACGCGCGTAATCGAGCGCGGCCTTCGGATCGTGAACGGAACACGGACCGACAACCACCAGCAGGCGATCGTCCTGACCGTACAGGCAGGCACGAATCTCATCACGCGAATAGGCGACGATCTCCTGCGCCTGCTCGCTCAACGGCAGGTCGCCCAGCACCTGCGCCGGCGTGGGCAACACTTCGAATTCCAGCACGCGGCGGTTCACGATGCGGCTGATGCCCACCTGGTCCTCCCAGCGCGGCACGTCGGTCTCCACCAGCGGATTCTTGCCCTCATCCATGGCCTGCCTAATGGCACGTAAATCCTCAGGCGTGTTCAGCTGCTGCTGCATGATCTCGCTCTCCTTGTCGCTTCCTTTCCCAAGGATAGCAACGATGGTGCAGAAACATCAGCCAAGCTTGCGACGCGCGTCGACCGCGTCGGCAAGCGTGTGCAGCAGCTGCTCGGTACGATCCCACGGCACGCATGCGTCGGTGATCGACTTGCCGTATTCCAGCTGGTCGAGCGGCGCGGGCTTCTGATTGCCCGCCTTGAGGAAGCTTCCATCATGATGCCGAGAATGCCCTGTTCGCCGGCCGCGACGCGTGCGGCGATTTCTTCGACCACTTCGGCCTCGCGCACCTCGTTCTTGCCGCAGTTGCCGTGCGCGGCATCGATGATCAGACCATGCTCGCTTGGTCCGGAAGCCTTGGAAGCCTTGAGATCCGCCAACGCTTGGGCCACGGAAGCGGCATCGTAGTTCGGACCATGCGAGGAACCACGCAGCACCAGATGGCAGTCGGGATTGGCCCTTGGTCTCCGCGGAAATCACACGACCATCCAGATTGATGGAGAGGAAATGATGCTCGAAAGCGGCCGCGAAACACGAATCGGCCGCCGGCTTGATGGAACCATCCGTAGCGTTCTTGAAACCGATCGGCATGGACATGCCGGACGCCAGCTCGCGGTGCACCTGGCTTTCCGTATTACGCGCGCCGATCGCGCCCCAGCTGATCAGATCGCAAATATACTGCGGGGTAATCGGATCAAGCCATTCCGTAGCGGCGGGCAAGCCGAGCCCCAGCACGTCGGTAAGCACCTTGCGAGCCATGAACATGCCCTTGCGAATATTGAACTGGCCGTCAAGATCAGGATCGTTGATCAGACCCTTCCAACCGATCGTGGTGCGCGGCTTCTCGAAATACACGCGCATGACGATGACCAGACGATCATCAAGCTCCTTCTTGACGGCGGCAAGCCTCTCCGCATACTCGTGCGCAGCCTTCGGATCATGAATCGAACACGGGCCGACGATGGCCAGCAGACGATCGTCACGGCCATGCAGCACGTCACGAATCTCCTGACGGGACTTCAACACCAGATCGCTCATCTCGTTCGTGAGCGGAAGTTCCTTAAGAAAATATCGGGGAGCGGGAATCGGGTCAAGCTGACGAATATTGACATCCACGGTCTCCGGAAACACGGCGCGCTCATCCAACAGCTGTGCATCCTTCGAACTATCCGGACCGCGAAGACCTGCCATCGCTTCTGTTCCTCCCCTGCATCATTATGCTTGCGTAGCGCGATAGCGCCACCGTCGTTACCTTAACGGATGGGGGACAGAATATGGGGGATGGGCGACTGCATGGTGGAATGGGTGGGGGTGACGCGGGAAAGACAAAAGAAAAAACCCGGGCTGGTTGACCCGGGCTAAATCTAAATGAAAACGCCTGTCGGCGTTTTCTCCTCGCTACGAGAGCCCACTGGGCTCTCGCTTAACGCTCGGCGCGTGTTGGCTACGCGCGCTTCGCGCGCTACATAGCCAACGCGCCCATCGGATCCCACGCGGGGAGCATGGTGGCGGGTTCTTCTAGGGCCTTGAGGTATTCGGCGGGAAGGAGGGCCTTGGGGACGGCGACCTCGTAGACGTATTCGGTGAACCAGTCGTCGCTCATGGTGAAGTAGCCCTTGTCGGCGATCTTGTCTCCCCACGAGTTCTCCACACGCCAACGGCGGGTGGTGTGGCCATCCTCATCCACATCCACACCGACGAACGCCATCGCGTGATTCATCGCGGAATCGCCGAAACGGACACGCTGTTCCTTGTCCAGATCGAAATCGACGCCATACACGCGGCCATACTCGAACAGGTCGGTGGCCCACGCGCCGTTCTCACGGTCCATCATCGGATGGCAGTCAGCGCCGAACCATACCGGAATGCCCTGTTCCTGAAGAATCTGACGCACGCAGTCCTTCATGAACTGGTTCGGCACGTTGAGGTACTCGGTCGGGTCTCCCCCGGCCACGTTGCCCAGATGCTCGATGCCGATCTTCTTGCCCTTGACGTGCTCCTGACGCGGATCGTCCACCAGGCAGACATAGCTTTCCAAATCGGCGGAACCCACATACTTCTTCCAGAACTCGACAGGCGTGATCTCGCCATCGCGGTGGAACTCGCCATCCTTGTCGGTCCACTCCCAATCGAAGCTCTTCGGCGGCTCGCCCAAGTGAATCGTCAGAATACGGTGACCGGCGGCGACCGCATCGGCGATGATCGCATCGATCGCGGACGGATCAGCGTACATATGCGCAACCGCGGTGTGCAGCATGCGGCGCAGCTGCACGTTCATCTCACCGGTGTTCTTGGAGGATTCGGTCTCCGGGAACAGATCCTTCGGCACCGCGCCATACTTCTTGTACACGTTCATGGCCATGGTCCACTGGCCGCCGTCGCCCATCACGTCGGACAGCAGATGCTGCATCAGACGCGAATCGGCAGGCTCGCCGGCCTCTACCAGAGCCGCCACGTCCTTCAGGAAGTAGTTGACGCGTTCCAGCTTGTCGTAGTACATGGCGTAGTTCTGGGAGAACTCGAACTCCTTGAGACCCATGTTCTGCTTGGCTACGAAACGGGCCACGTTCAGCGAGCTGAACAGCCAGCAACGGCCGGAACGGTCCTGATGGGTGACGGTGCCGTTGTCCACGACGGTGGAGAAACGACGCTGCATCAGACGGGCGCGATCGTAGTTGCGCGCCACCTTGTCGATGCCGGCCGCCGTGACGGCGTTCATGGCCATGCGATTGTGCTCGCTTGCTTCGAAATCGTCGACGAGCTTGTTCAGTTCATCACCGCTCAATGGCGTGATGTCGGTCATTATCCATTCCCTTTCTATGGTTTCAGTTGTTCTGCGAAGCGTCTGCGGATTCGGCGTCGCCTTCCGGCTCGGTCTCGGCTGCGGAATCGTTCTCGACGGCATCCTGCGTGTCGGCGTCTGCCGGTGCGGCGGTCTCATCGTCGTGCTGCGCGTCGTCATCAGATTGCGCGTCGGAAGGCTCGCCTTCATCGACGGCGTTGACCACGGACAGGTCGTTCATGCCGAAACCGGAGAACGCGTTGGAGAACATGGCACGCAGTTCGCTGACGCGCTGCGTGATCTGGGCCTCACGGCTCTGCAGGTCGGCGATGCGCTGCTGCACGCCGTCCAGTTCCTTCTTCGCGGCCTCGCGACGCTCGTTGATCTGCTCGTCGGCGTCTTCGGTGGCCTGCTTGAGGATGCTTGCCGCGTTCGCGTCCGCCTCGTCACGCTTGCCTGGAAGTCGTACGCCTCAGCCTCGTCACGGGTCTTCTGCGCGGAGGAAATCAACTCGCTGGCCTGCTTGTTGGCGGCCTCGCGACGCTCGTTCAGGTCGGTGAGCAGCTCATTGACCTTCTTCGTGGCCTCCTCCTGCTGGGCGGAGATGTCGGCGCGGATCTGCTCCACTTCGGCGTTGACCTGGCTGATGGTCTTGGTGCGGTGCACCTCCGCCTCGTCGGTGATCTCCTGGGCCTTCGCCTTGGCGGTGTCGGTGATTTCGGCGGCACGGCGCTGCGCGTCGGTCATCATCTTGGACACCTGCTCGCGCACGTCCGCCAGCTTCTTGTTGGCTTCGGCAAGCGCGGATTCGATCTGGTCGTTGGTCTCGCTCTTCAGGCGGGAGATCTCCTCATTGGCGTTCTTGCGCTGTTCGGCGATCTTGCTGGTCGCCTCGGTGCGCATGTCGGAAATCTCACGTTCCTGCGTGGCGCGTTCGGCGGCAAGACGCTTGCCGTGTTCCTCACGGGAGTTGGTCAGTTCCAGATCGACGGTCTGACGCTGCGCCACCACGGCCTTCTGGGCCTCGCTGCGCATCTGGTCGACCTCATGCTGGGCATTGGCCTCATGGCTTCGGATTCGTCCTTGGCGTCACCGAGCACCTTGGCCGCCTTGGCGTTGGCGTCGTCCATGATGCGCTTGGCGTCGATTTTGGCGTTGTTCAGCAGTGTTTCAGCCTGCAGCTGCACCGTGGCGCGGGCCGCGGAAGCGTCCTTCTTGGCTCGTTCAAGCAGCTCGGCGCTGGTCTGTTCCGCGCTGGCGAGCATCTGCTGGGCGTTGGCGCCAGTGACGCGAAGGACTTCGGAGCGGCCTTCTTGTTCTTTTTCCTCCTGCAGCTGCGCCTGCAGCTCAAGGATGGTCTGGTCGTCGGCCTTGACCTGCTCACGCAGACGGTTCACCGTCTCCTGAGCCGAAGCGAACGCCTCGTCGACTCGATCCTTGTCGTACCCCCTCAACACGATTGGGAACTGCTCAACCATGCCCTTTTCCTTTCACGAATTCCCTACACTTTGCGCATCTGCCAGCGCGCACTCGTTCAGTACTCTATCTCAGTCAGCAGGCGGCACGCAGAACGAAATGCATTATTCTCACAGAGAGCACAGAAATCGTTCGAAAAAAGTCCGTCGGGGGTATGGCGGTATGTCCGCGACCACGTGTCGAAACCGCATGACTCACATGTCGCAGAAAATCGTGCCGTAGAAAGCGGAGCCGTCCTCAGCCAAGCAGAATGTCGCTTGACGAGGGTTGCAGGAAGTATCGTACCGATTCACGCAGCACGTCATCGACCGCAGCGGTCTGCTGTTCGATCGACAGTCCACGTTCGTGCGGCCGACCGTTGACGATCGGCAGGCTGACGAACCCCGACAGAATGCGACGTTCCTGGCCCGCCGACCAGTTGAGCAGATGGTAGAACAGCGAATTGCATACGAACGTACCGGCGTCGGAACTCAACGCGGCGGGAATCTCGTGTTTGGCGAAATCGTGCAGTATCGACCGCAACGGCAGGCGCGTCCAGTACGCGGCCGGACCTTCCGGGTCGATCGGGCGGCGGGGCGGAATCACGTTGTCGGCATCCGGCTTGGCCGCATCCATGAGATTTGTGGCGCATCGTTCCAGCAGAATGCCACGGGAGGTGCGCTTGAGCCCTGTGGCGATGACGATGTCCGGCTTGGCCTGTTCGATGGCTTCCAGCAGTGTGGGCCAGGCTTTGGCGAAGCTCACCGGAAGCGTGACGTTGGTGACGGTGACGGCGATGTCCTGCAGCAGTTCTTCGGAGATCGCCTGCGATTGCGCCGGATCGGCCCATTGCTTGGCTACCGCCGCCGGCACGAGCACGGCCGGATTGACGTCGATGCCTTCGTAGGGCGTGAAACCGGAGATGACGATGTTGATCTGCTGCATGGTTTCCAGTGTACGTGGTGAATGTGTTGAACGTTAAGTCTGCCGACACGTCGACGGACTTAACGTTCGATGAAAATCAACGGCTGTGCATCTGGGAGAACGCTTCGGCGAACACGGCGTGCATGCGCGCCTTGGCTTCCTCCTTGGCGTGTTCGGGGTCGAGGCTACGGGCGATGCCTTCGGCGATCGGCATGTCGGATGGCGTGGTGATTTTGAGGTTCGTTTCGGAACCGTCCACGATGGCGACCGGCTCGTCGGCAGGTAGTCCACCACCACGCGCGTGTCGTCGGTCGGGTGGAAGTCGGGGTCGGCGGCGGCCAGTTCGTAGGCTTTGACGATGGTGCCGAAACGGAACGCCTGCGGGGTCTGCGCGCGGAAGGTGTTCGGACGTTCCGGCACGGATTTGACCACCTTGCGGTCGCCCAGATCCTCTGTGAGCAGAATCGTGTCGGTGGAGGCGTAGGCCACGGTGGCGGCGTTGAACTGGTCCAAGCTGTCGATGCAGCCGTCGATGGACCGCTCCTCGACGAACGGACGCACGCCGTCATGGATGAGGATTTTCGCGCCGGAGGGAATGCCGGCCTGTTTGAGCAGGTCCAGGGCGGCGAGCGTGCTGTCCACGCGTTCGGCGCCGCCGGGAACGATGGCCCGCACTTTGGCGTAACCGGCTTCGTCGATAAGCTCGTTCACCGTCTCTTCGACACGTTCGTTGACCACCACGATGATGTCGCTGATGCGGTCGTTGTTTTCGAATGCCTCGATGCTCCAGCAGACGATTGGCTTGCCGCCCACCGACACCAGCTGCTTGGGGTTGTTCTCGTCGAATCGGGTGCCGAATCCCGCTGCCAGCACCACGGCCACGACCGGCATCTTCTGTTCCTGCATCTGCTCTCCCTTACTCATATGCTCCACCGTAAAGCCGCGGCCGCATGCCACCCCGTTCCGCGGCGGGTTCTGCACGCAATCCGCAACAGTGGCCACGCGAATCACTCGAATCGCACGAATCGCGTGGCTTGTATGGCTCGTATGGTGATTATTCGCGTACGATCAGCGCCAGCATGCGTCCTTCATGCTGTTTTTTGGCGAGCGACGCGCGGCGATGCGAGAACCACAACGGGTTTTCGAGCGTGCACAGGCTGCGGCGGATCTTGTTGAACCGTTCGGAAAGCTTCGGATCGCCTTCGCCATCGGCGGCGCAGATGCCGGCCAGTTCCTCGTCTTCGGACAGGTACTGCGTGGCCGCGTTGACGCGTGGACGGGATGAGACGATGTTGTCGGCCGGCACGCCCGCTTTGGCAAGCTCCTGCAGGGCGGCCGCGGCGATGTCGATGCCCGGCTGGCCAAATCGGCTCAACGTGAAGGTTCCCGGGAACTGCGCATCGAATTCGTCGGCGATGTCGCCGCCGACCTCGTAGCAGTCGCCGCAGATGCAGGGGCCGAGCGTGGCGATGATACGTTCCGGCTGGGCGCCCTTGGACACCATCTTCTCGATGGTCGCGCCGATCACGCCTTTCTGCAGACCGCGACGGCCGCAGTGCGCTGCGCCGATCACGCCGGCTTCGGGGTCGGCCATAAGCACCGGCAGGCAGTCGGCGGCGAACATGCCGAGCGCCACGCTCTTCCGGGACGTCACTTGGCCGTCGGCTTCGATGACGGTCGGCTCACCGTCATTCCCCGTCGCGTTGTTTTCGCCGTCCGTCTCGTCTTCCGGCTTCTTCGTGCCGGACACGTCGAATCCGAACGGCTGGTTGATGACGAATGATTCGTCCACGTCCACCGCGTCGCCGGAATGCACCTGGCTGATAAGGCTGATTTTCGCGCCGAGCACGTCGGCGAGCGCCTTGCGGTTGGCGAGCACGTGTTCCGGTTTGTCGCCGGATTTGCCGCCGAGGTTGAAGTGCGCGAAATCGCCTTCGCTGGTGCCGCCGAGTCGCGTGGTGTAGACGACTTTGATGCCGGGGGCCAGCATGATCGGAATGGTCACGGGAATCGGGTTGCCGTTTTTGTCAGTGGGGTCGATGGCGTTGGAATCGAGGATCGCGTCATCGTATTGTGTGCTGCTCATGTCTTGTTTTTCCTTGGTTTTGCGATTGGAAGGCCTGCTTGCGATTGCCGTCTTCTATTCGGCTTTCAGCGTCGGCTTTTTCGTGCGCGAACGGATGGCCGCGTTGACGGGCACTTCCTGCGGGCACGGCATGGAGAAGACGTGCGCCGGGTTGTTGATGGCTTCGACCCAGTGGCCGTCGGCGTCACGGAAACCGCCGGCAGGCACGGTGTAGGCGAAGGGGGCCGCGCCGGGCAGCACGAATTCGACTTCCTGGCCGGCTTCGATCTTGTTGCGGCTCATGATGGTCACGCGTCCTCCGTCTTCCGGACTCCATGACAGCACTTCGCCGACGACGAGCCATGCGCGGAAGTATGCGGAACGGTCGGTGCTTTGCTGCACTTTGTGTTCCGGATAGTAGAAGCCGGTGGAGTAGTCGCGGTGCGCCACTTTGTCGGGCTCGTCGAGCAGCCAATCCGGCAGGGTGACGTGTGGTGCCGGCCGTACACCGGCGTGATGCCAGCCTTCCGGCAGTATTTCGGCGGCGGTGTTCGACTTGCGTCGGGTGCTGCGTGCGTGGTAGCTCAGATTGTCCGGCTCGCCAATCGCGATATTGCCGGACGAAACGTTGCCAGCCGAAACGTTGCCGGACGGCACGCCCCCAACGGGAATGGCGTCGATGTCGGGCTTGCCTGCGAACGCGCCATCGGCATTGGCCATGATCGCATCCTCGGTGTCCGGCTTGCCGTATTCCGGGTCACCGGGACGGATCACGCGGTCGCGGAACGGCTTCAGCACATTGCCGTCGGCATCTTCGAAGCCGCGCTGGACCATGTATTCGTTGACGGCCGTCTTGTAGGCGTTCGTCATGGCGGCGATGTAGTAGGCGCTCTTGGAACGGCCTTCGATCTTGAGGCTCGTCGCGCCCGAATCAAGCAGATCGTCGATGTGGGCGAGCATGTTCATGTCCTGCGAATTGAACAGGTACGCGCCTTCCGCGGTCTGTTCGATCGGGAAGTACTGGCCGGGGCGTTTCTCTTCGACAATCGAATACTTCCAGCGGCACGGCTGCGCGCATTCGCCGTGGTTGCCGTCGCGGCCGGTCAGATAGTTGGAGAACAGGCAGCGTCCGGAGAAGGCCATGCACATCGCGCCATGCACGAAGCATTCGATGTCGAGGTCGTCGGGAATGCGGGCGCGGATGTCGCGCACGGCCTGCAGGTCCATTTCGCGGGCCAGCACCACACGGCGCGCGCCCAGTTCGTAGAACGCGTTGGCGGCCTGGTAGTTGGTGACGCCGGCCTGCGTGCTCACATGCAGTTCGAGGTTCGGAGCCACCTGCTTGGCCATGAGCATCACGCCGATGTCGGAGACGATCAGCGCGTCCACGCCGGTGTCCTTCAGCTTGCCGAGGTATTCGCGCATGGCTTCCACCTCGTTGTTGCGCGGGCAGCACGTTTGAAGGTGACGACACGCGGGCTCCACGCTCGTGGGCG
>ENA-OQBX01000003-OQBX01000003.1-human-gut-metagenome-genome-assembly--contig:-NODE-3-length-18521-cov-0.897847_pt1 | contig 18521 bp, 20 predicted proteins | sample MGYA00242754_ERZ504569 | MGnify/ENA primary metagenome ERZ504569 (study PRJEB26092, sample SAMD00036254) | human gut metagenome | host: Homo sapiens | study: EMG produced TPA metagenomics assembly of the...
ATCAAGACCATCCTGTGCTGAACGTCATCCTTTCGATCACCGGCTCGCTGTCCGCCTTCGAAGGCCCGTACGTCATCACCTCCGGCGCCAACGGCACCGCCACCTACTTCGTGCGCATGGACCGTCTCGCCCACACCAGCCAGAAGGTCGGCTTGGCATCCGCCATGGCAATCGTCCTGCTGATCATCATCCTCATCTGCGCGCTGTTGCAGAACCTGTTCTTCAAGTACGTGTTCAAGGATGCCGATGACGGCGTGGAGAAGGCAAGGAAGCAGGCGGCCAAGATCGAGCGCCAGCGCGCCCGCATGGCCAGGAAGAACGCTTCGGTCTTCAAGAACGGACCGAGCAACAAGGAAAAGGCGGTGGCATGATGACTGACGCAGTCGCACTCGCTAAGGAACGTTCCGCAGCCAAGACCGCGGGCTTCTGGTACAAGTTCAAGATCGGGGTGGCCGTATTCCTCAAGTATTTCTCTCTGATCTTCGTCGCTTTCATGATGCTGCTGCCGCTGGTCAGCTGCTTCGTGACCGCAGCCAAGACGGACAAGGAATACCAGAGCACGTCCGTCATGGACATGCCGAAGAACTGGTTCAACTTCGACAACTACGTGCAGGCGTTCGTCGCGTCGAACATGGCGGTCGCCTTCCGCAACTCCATCATCGTGGTGGTGGTGGTCCTGGTGGTCACCACGATCATCGGCACCATGCTGGCCTACGTGCTGAGCCGCTTCCAGTTCCCCGGCAACGGCCTGATCCGTGGCATGTTCGCCCTTGCGGCACTGCTTCCGGGCATCGCCATGCAAGTCGCGCTGTACAAGATGATGGTCAACTTCCACGCCGTCAACACGATGTGGGGCTACATTGTGATGATGTGCGGCACCGACGTGATCTCCATCTACGTGTTCATCCAGTTCTTCGAGAACATCTCGACCTCCCTGGATGAGGCCGCCATCATGGACGGCGCCTCCTACTTCACCGTCTACTACAAGATCCTGCTGCCGCTGCTGAAGCCGGCGATCGTGACCTGCGCCATCCTGAAGGGCGTCGGTGTGTACAACGAGTACTACGCCGCCAACCTTTACCTGCAGGACGCGAATCTGAAGACCATCGCCATCGCGCTGTACTCCTTCACCGGCCCGATGGGCAGCAAGTACAACCTGATCTGCGCCGGCGTGATCATCACGCTGCTGCCGATGCTGATCCTGTTCCTGATCTTCCAGAAGCAGATCTACAGCGGCATCGCAGCCGGCTCCGTGAAGGAATAAAAAACGTAACCTCCAACTTCCTTTTTCCACAACCAAGGGCCGCGCCAAGATTCATATCGCGGTGCGGCCCTTTTCTTTCCAGAATATTTGTTAGAAGGATTCACCATGTCTCACATCCCCAGCACGTTTGCTCCTCTGAACGAGGGCTGGACGTTGACCGCCGTCAACCCGGAAGCCGCTCCCGAGGCACTGCGCGCGACGCTCGCCGCGGGCATTCCGGCCACTGTGCCGGGAGAGGCCACGCTTGACCTGCTCAACGCCGGTCTGATCGACGACCCGTTCGACGGCGACAACGAGAACAAGCAGCAGTGGATCGGCGATGTCGATTGGCGATTCACCTGCCGTTTCGATTGGCAGGATGACGGCTCCGACCGTCACGACCTGGTGCCTACGGCCTCGACACCATCGCCGACATCGCATTGAACGGCCGCCCGGTCGCCTCCACCCGCAACTTCCACCGTTCCTACCGTTGGGATGTGCGCGGTCTGCTCAGAGACGGCGCCAACGAACTGACCGTCACCTTCACATCCCCCGTGCGTGAATCCGACCACATGGAACAGGCCCGTGGCTACTATCCGCACACCGAACACCACGCCTTCAACCAGATCCGCAAGCCGAGCTATTCCTTCGGCTGGGATTGGGGCATCGACGTGGCCAACGCCGGCATCTGGCGCGAGATCGGCATCGACTCCTGGTCCGGCGTACGCATCGCATCCGTCCGTCCGCTGGTCGACGTCACCGCCGACGGCACCGGACTGCTCAACGTGCACGTCGAAATCGAACGCGCCGGCAAAGGACGCGTCATGTCCCCGTACGATTCCCATCCGGTCCGTCAGGCCGTGCCGGTGCACGCCGAAATCTCCGGCTTCGGCACGAATCTGTCCGTCGATGGCGTCGTGGCCGAAGGCCGCAACGAGGCCGTGCTGACGATCGCCGTGCCGGAAGCGAAGCTGTGGTGGCCCGTCGGCTACGGCGACCAACCGTTGTACGATGTCGACGTCACCGCCGGTGATGCCAAGGAAGCGTTCTGGAACGGCCATGTCGGCTTCCGTACCGTGCATGTGGACACCCGTGCCGACAACATCGGCCGTCCGTTCCAGATCTACGTCAACGACGTGCCGGTGCACGCGCACGGCTACAACTGGATTCCCGACGACGCCTTCATCTCCCGTGTCTCCCAGCGCGACTACGAGCGCGGCATCCGCGATCTTGTGGAATCCAACTCCAATATGGTGCGCGCCTGGGGCGGCGGCATCTACGAGTCCGACGAGTTCTACGACCTGTGCGACGAGTACGGCATCATGGTGTGGCAGGACTTCATGCTGGCCTGCGCCGCCTATCCGGAGGACGCCGAAACCAAGGCCGAAGTCGAGGCCGAGGCCCGCGAGCACATCACCCGCCTGTCCGAACATGCCAGCCTCATCGTGTGGAACGGCTCCAACGAGAACTACGTGGCCTACTCCGAGTGGGGCGGTTACAAGCAGGCCCTGCGCGACGACGACCGCAAGCCGAACGCATACGGATACGGCGAGAAGCCGTGGGGCGACTACTACTATTCCGAACTGTTCCCGTCCCTGTTGGCCGAACTCGATCCGAGCCGCTCCGCCTACCTGCCGAGCTCCCCGATGAGCTTCACCAAGTTCACGGGCGCCAACCTCGACACCGACGGCACCATGCACATCTGGGATGCTTGGAACCGCGCCGACTACACCGTGTACGCGCAGTACACCCCGCGCTTCGCCGACGAATTCGGCTACCAGGCTCCGCCGGCATGGAGCACCCTCACCGGTGCCGTGCACGACGGCAAGCTGGAACCGTTCGGCAAGCAGATGCTGGTGCATCAGAAGCCTCCGGCGGCAACTACAAACTGGCGCGCGGCATGCGCTCGCACATCACCCCCGGCCACCTCGACGACGTGAGTTTCGGCGGCGTGGTCAACGGCAAGCCGTCCGACGGCGAGCACAGCTGGCTGATCCCCACCGACAACTGGGCCGATATCGAGGACTGGCACTGGGCATGCCAGCTGCAGCAGGCGCAGGCCATGCGCTTCGGCGTGGAGCACATGCGCTCCCTCGAGCCGGTGAACGCCGGCGCGCTGATTTGGCAGCTGAACGACGACTGGCCGGTCGTCTCCTGGGCCGCGGTCGATTTCAACGGACACCGCAAGCCGGTCTGGTATGCGTCCCGCGACTTCTTCGCGCCGCACCTGGCCACCATCCAGCCGCGCGTCTCCGAGGAATACCGTGAGACCCACAGCTGGGAAGGCGTGAAGACCGCCAACGACCACTTCGAGCTGATCGTGCTCAACGACACCCGCAAGGCGTGGAAGGGCTCCTGGAAGGTCGAGCGCGTGAACCTGTCCGGCGAGGTGCTCGCTTCCCAAAGCTTCGATGACGTCGAGCTAGGCGCGGTTTCCCATATCGGACTGCCGCTCAACGAGGACATCGTCTCCTATGGGGACGCCGGCAATGAGCTGGTCGTGGCCACCCCGTCCGACAACGCCTTCGCCCGCGTGGTCTTCAACCCGGCCGAGATCATCGACCAGAAGCTCGCCGCTCCCGCCGACGCGTTCGAAACCTCCGCCAAGGCCGTTGAAGGCGGCGTGGAGCTTACGGTTACCGCCAGAAGCTACGTGCGCGACCTGTTCTGCATGGTCGACAAGGTCGATGCCAAAGGCGTCCGTCACCGAGGCATGGTCTCCCTGCTGGCCGGCGAGAGCGTCACGCTGCACATCGCCACCGACGCGGTCTCCGATCCGGCCGCGTTCGCAGCGGCCAACGTGCTGCGCAGTGCCAACGATCTCAAACGCGAGTGGGTGACGTCTTGGCCGCTGTCCGGGGAATGCCCTCCGGAACGATGGATGAGGAGGGCATTCCGCTGAACATTTCAGCATGACGGTTCCGCTTAAGTGAAAAATTAAGTGAAGGCGCCGCCGACCCTACGAAGCAAAGTGCCGTAAGCACTGGCTTCCTGCGGGGGTTGGTGGCGCCTTTGCTGTATGATGTAGGTGAACCGTTTAAGTTCGATTTCAGCAAAGAGAAGGTGCGGGTATGCCAGTTCAAAAAAGCAAGGTGACGATTTTCGATGTCGCCAAGGCGTCAGGCGTTTCCAGCAGCGCCGTCTCGTATGCCCTCAACGGCAAACCCGGAGTCTCCGAGGGAACCCGTGCCAAGGTGCTGCAGGTGGCCCATGAATTGGGCTGGAAGCCGAACGGCGCGGCCCAGGCGCTGGCCAAGGCGAAGACGCAGCGCATCGGCTTGGTGCTGGATTACGATCCCGAGCTGCTGTCCGTCGAATCTTTCACGATGGAGCTGATCTCCGGCTTGGGTGCCGAGCTGGAAAAGCATGATTATTCTATTCTGATTCGCATGGCGGTAGGCGAGGATGCCAAGCTGGCGATTATCAAGGACTGGATTGCCACCGGCAACGTCGACGGCCTGCTGCTGGTCAACGTCGAACTGGGCGATCCGTGCGTCGCGCTGCTGGAACAGCATACGGAAATGCCGGTTCTTGCGATTTCCGACGCTTCTGTGGCCGGCAACCTGCCGAGCCTGTCCAGCGCCGACGCCGACGCTGTGCGTCAGGCGGTGCAGTATCTGTATGACCTCGGCCATCGGCATATCGCGCGTGTGGGCGGTCCTGAGGCGTTGGCCCACTCGTATATCCGTGACGCCGCGTTCTCCGACGTGGCCGCCGAATTGGGCATACGGTACCGCTGCCTGCATACCGACTACACGCCTGAATCCGGACGTGAGGCCACCAATCGCCTGCTGGGTTTCGGAGAGCGTCCGACCGCCATCATCTACGACAATGACGTGATGGCGTTGGCCGGTCTTGGCGTGGCCAACGTGAAAGGCATCGCCGTGCCTGACGAATTGTCGCTCATGTCTTGGGACGATTCCTTCATGTGCACCGCGGCCTATCCGAATCTGACGGCCATGGGCCGCAACGTGGTGGACACCGGCAAGACGGCCGCACGGCTGATGCTCAGGCTCATCGACGGTGAGAAGGTCGGCCATATCATGGAGGAGCCGTACGAGCGGCGTGCGCGCGAATCCACTGGTCCCGCTCCCGCTGGGCGATGAACGCGTGGTGATTGCGCGTTGATCGCGCGATGGCGTGGAACTATGAAGCGAAAACGCCGCATGGCCATATGGCCGTGCGGCGTTTTCGTGTGTTTTCGCGTTGCGTGAAGGATTTTGGGCGGATTCGCGGGATTCGGACGGAATCTAGTCGAGCGAGAAGGTCTTGCGGATCAGATTCATCTGCACCCAGAAGCTGGCTCCGGCGCCGACGAATATCCACAGCAGCGGCACCAGCATCAGCGTCTGCTCCGGCGCGATCAGCACCACGATGATCGGCCAGATGTTCAGCAGAAGCGCGGCGAAGGCGATATGTGGCTTGCCCAGGGCGAGCCGGGCGGATTGCGTGAGCTGCTCGCCGACGCTCAGCTTGCTGCGGCCGGTCAAAGGCAGCACGAAAGCCAGCGCCGAGCCGACGACCGCGATGACCACGATGGTTACGCCATAAAGGACGGCTACGGTGTCGGTGGATTGTCTCGACAGGTACCACAGGTCGAACAGCGCCAATCCGCAGAACGCGGCGATTACCGCCGTCAGGGCAAGCGTGGTCGGGAAGCGGCGCTTGAAAGCCGCCCAGAAGCTGCGGAAGATGCCCTTGCAGGAGCCGCTTTGCAGTTCGCGCGCCACTTCGCAGGCCGCCGCGGTCGAAGCGCCCGACCGTCACAACGGGAATGGAGCAGATGGTCCAGGCGATGCTGATCATCGCCATATCGCCGACGGTGCTCATGAAGTCGTTGAATGGATTGTCCTGACTGAAAATGCTGGCCATGGTCTCCTCCGTGGGTGGTTTTTGTGGTGCTGTGCAGGCGGTTGCCGGAACCGCTATGCGCTGAGATAGTCGATGAGCCGTTGCGCGGTTGTGGGATTCGGCGATTCCCGCACGATGCCGATGAGTGCGTTGGACTTGGCTGATTTCAGCCGGTTCCACTGCCGGAAGTCGGTCATCGAAAGACCGAACGGCTCGGCCTTGCCTTTGCCGCCGCCTTCGAAATCGGGATCGTCGGAATCCTTGAAGCCCTTCATCGTGACGAAATCGCCGGAAAGCAACGTGCGCTGCCGCTTGGTCAGCGACGAATCGAGATTGGTCAGATAGCCGTAGCCGGACAGCTGCTTGAAGGTCTTCGGCGTGGCCACGATCGCGTCTATCTCATGATTGGCGATCATGGTCTGCAGCTTGCTGATGCCGTTCTCGTCGTTGGAAAAATAGGTGTCGACGAGCACTCCGCCCTTGCGGCCTTCCGGCAGGTCCAGCCGTTTCGCGACCTGCGACTGCAGGCTTGCTGCCCCCTGCTGGCCGACGGCATCGTCGAACACCGCCACGTACAGTTTCGGCCCTGGTGCGGGTGCGAGGATCTGCACGGCGATGTATACGACCACGCAGACGATGGCCGCGATAACCACGGTGCGTGCCAGCAACTGGTCGCGGAAGTACTTCCATTTGCGGTTCCATGGCAGTTTCCGCAGTGTTTGGATGCGTGATTGGCCTTGGTATTCGTTGGCCGAGGAGAGTGTGTCGATGGCTTCGGCCTGCCGGCTGTCGATTTCGCCGCTTTGTATGGTGTGGACGATTCCATGCCTGCTTCCGCCTCCCTGCGTCGCTGCGATGCCTCGTTGCTGCGGTGCCTGTGATGGCTTGCCGCCATTTGCTCCACTTAAGCGCTTAATATATACTGGTTTTCCGTAAAAGTCAATTGCGCTCATGGCGAGGTCGAGTCCTTTGCCGTGGTAACCGCTTGAAACAGCCCAAGGAGACAATGATGTTTGATCAGGGACCACATGTCGTGCTGCGCCGCGATGGCGTCTGCGTCGTGCTGAAGACGCCGGAAAACGAGATGCCGCAAGTCGAATATTGGGGCCGTGATTTCGGCATTTCCGGCGATGAGACCGTCTGGCCCAGCTGGATGCGATGACGCTGAAGGTCACGCCGCTGCGTCCTATGCAGACCGTGATCCTTGAATTCGAGGCGCTGTGATGAGCGGGAACGATGGCGGGAAAACTTGCGGTCCGTCGATCCGCAGCCGGTCGACCCGCACCTGAACACGCTGACCCGTACGTTGTTCCGATCCTTGCACCAGGCAAGCGGCAAATTCGCCATGTTCGGCCACCAGAACGAAACCAGCAACGTGATCGGTCCGAACACCGATTCCGACGTACACGCGGTCACCGGCACCTACCCCGCGCTGTGGGGCAGCGACCTGAGCGGCGTGGCACGCGACGAAACCACCAATATCGACGGCTTCTCCATGGGCGACGTCCGCGACGAACTGCTGCGCGCCTACACCATGGGCGCGGTGACGACCATGAGCTGGCATTCCGCCAATCCGATCACCTTCGGCGGGTACGGGCACAATATGGCGCCCGGTTCCGTGGCGGCTGTGCTGCCCGGCGGCGCACGGCACGGGCAGTTCCTCGAATGGCTGGACGCGTGGCCTCGTTCCTGGACTCGGTGGTGGACGGCGTCAGCGGCGAATCCGTGCCGATCGTATTCCGCCCGTTCCACGAGCACACCGGCGACTGGTTCTGGTGGTGCACCGGGTCACCCGCGCAACCCACCGACACCACGCCGGAACAATTCGTCGCCCTGTGGCGCATGACCGTGGACTACCTGCGCGACTCGTGCGGCCTACACAACGTGCTCTACGCCTACTCGCCCGACCGTAGCCGTATCGACATGAGCTCGGAAAGCACATGCGAGGCCGGGTATCTCTACGCCTACCCGGGCGATGAATATGTGGACGTACTCGGATTCGACGACTACTGGGACATCGCGCCCGCCGACGTCGAGGCAGAGCGGCCGCGTGAACGGCACGACGATCTGATCACCATGCTGACGGTGGTCGGGCGCTCGCCCGTGAACGCGGCAAGATCGCCGCCGCCACCGAAGTGGGCTCGCCTGGCGAATTCGCGTCGCGGTACGTGATGAGCGCGGAAGACGAAGCCGCGCTGGCGGCGCCGGCGCTTGTGCCAGTGCCGCGGATGATGGTTGCGCTGCCATGGCGAATCGAATGCTGTCGGCTCCGGAACAGCCAGACAGCTGCGCCGTCCGAATCCGATTCGCCGTGGACGCGCTACCTGCTCACCGCCGCGCTCGCCAACAGCGATACGCGTCGGGTGCTGTGGTACATGCCGTGGCGCAACGATCCGGGCGCCGCTGGAACCGGCGCATACGGCACTCCGGTGGAGGGGTCGCGTTATGCGGCTGATTTCCGCCGTTTCACCAAGCATCCTTTCATCCGTATGGCCAATACCCTTCCGCCGCTGTACTGATTCCCGGATTCCCGCGGCCATCCGCGCCGGTTGAGACGGCAATCGTCGTCGATGCCGGAGGCGCGGATGAAGGACTTGACGGCGCGGATGGCGTGTCCCACTTGCAGCTTAAGCGCTTAATCACTACAGTAGGGCACAGCGGCGAGGGAATATGACGAAGTTTCCCGAGCGCATAACCGAACAAGGTGCGAACGCAAGGGGCGCATGCACATGCGGCGCGTCGCTCATCGGCGCGCCGGAACGTGCGTTGCGTGAAAACCAAGTGCGCGATCGCAGGAAATCAGGAAAGGATTTGACATGGCTGTCGAAGACAAAAAATATCAGCTGGGAACGGCGGAAAACAAGGCGTTCCTCGACGCGGCCCGCGACAATCTGCTGAACTTCGGCACGAAGTTCCCGGCTCCCGACGGCAGCTCCTACTGGCTGGGCGACGACGGCACCCCATGGAAGGACCGCAATCGCGCCACTTGGATCACCTGCCGCATGACCCACGTGTACTGCCTGGGCGCATTCGTCGGTTTCCCGGGTGCCGAGGAGCTGGTCGACGCCGGTCTGAAGGGTCTCAAGGGCGCGCTGCATGACGACGTCAACGATGGCTGGTATCCGGAAATCACCCCCCGAAGGCGGCTACACGCCCACCAAGCAGTGCTATGCGCACGCTTTCGTGCTGCTGGCCTCATCGTCCGCGACCCTGCTCGGTCGCCCCGGTGCCGCCGAACTGCTCGACCATGCCGAAAAGGTCTTCCTCGACAAGTTCTGGGACGACGAGACCGGCCTGTCCGTCGACACGTGGAACACCGAATTCACCGAACTCGACCCGTACCGCGGCCTCAACGCCAACATGCATTCCGTCGAGGCGTTCCTCGCCGTGGCCGACGTGACCGGCGACGAGACCTGGCGCAAGCGCGCGGGCCGCATCATCGAGCACGTGCTCGGCTGGGCGAAGGCCAACAACTGGCGCATCCCCGAACACTTTCATTCCGACTGGTCGCTCGACCTCGAATGCAACCGCGAGAAGCCGGACGACCAGTTCAAGCCGTACGGCGCGACTCCGGGCCACGGCATCGAATGGGCCCGCCTGATCACCCAGTGGGCCACCAGCACCTATCCGTCCGATCCGGCGGCCGCGTCCCCGTACATCGACGCCGCGGAGCATCTGTTCAACCGTGCGGTCGAGGATGCGTGGAACGCGGACGGTGCGCCCGGCCTCGTATACACCACCGACTGGGACGGCAAGCCCGTCGTGCACGACCGTATGCATTGGACGCTGGCCGAGGGCATCAACACGTCCTCCACGCTCGCCCGCGTGACCGGCAAGGAATCGTACGCCAAGTGGTATGCGACGTTCCTCGAGTACGCGGACAGCACGGTGATGGATCACGTCAACGGATCCTGGTTCCACCAGCTCGACCGCACCAACCAGCCGATCGGCACCGTGTGGCCGGGCAAGTCCGACCTGTACCACGCGACGCAGTCCATGATGATTCCGCTGCGCGACCCGAGTCTGTCCATCGCACCGGCGGCCAAGAAGCAGGGCTGAGCCTCCATCAGCCGGCGTAAAAAACGGCCTTCCCGTCCGTATGTTGTCACCGCGGATCGATTGATCCGGTGATTTCCATACGGACGGGAAGGCCGTTTTATGTTGCTTATGGACGCTTCCCGCGTGGGGCTTGTCGTTCCTTTTGCCGTTCCTTTAAGGAATCGTGTAAGGAAGTGCGTAAGGAAGCGCGGTCATTCGGCGTCCGCGGCGGACGCGTCCGCCTGCTTGCGGCCGACCTGCGTGAGCTGGTACGCGGCGAACAGCACCGCCAGCCAGATGACGCCGGCGATCACGGCGATGCGGTAGCTTGCGGAGAAGCACATGAGCACCACGACCAGCAGCATGAACGCGATCACCACGTACGGCGTCACATTGGCGAACGGCAGCTTGAACGCGATCTTGTCGAGCGCTTCCTTGCCCTTCAGCCCCTTAAGTTCGGCCGGGCCATCGCCAGCCGCAACCATGCGACGGAACTTGATCTCCGTAATCATGATCATGATCCAGTTGATCGCAGCCGCGATCGTGGCGATCGACATCAGGTAATTGAACGCGAATTCCGGCCATACGAACACGACGACAACGGCAATCGCAATAATTATCGCGGAAGTGATAACACCCCCAACCGGCACGCCTTTCTTGCTGAGCTTACCCAGGTAAGCCGGCGCGTTGCCCTGCTTTGCCAGCGAATACAGCATGCGGGAGTTGGCGTACAGGCCGGAATTGTAGACGCTCATCACAGCGGTCAGGCACACGAAATTGAGGATGCCGGCGGCCGCGTGCACGCCGACGGAATCGAAGATCTGCACGAACGGGCTGGAATCGCCGTCGATCTTGCTCCATCGGAATCACCGCCATGATCACGCCGAGCGCGCAGATGTAGAAGACGAGAATACGCCAGATGATGCCGTTCGTGGCCTTCGGAATGGTGGTGCGCGGATTCTCGGTTTCGCCGGCGGTGATGCCGATGAGTTCGGTGCCGCCGAAGCTGAACATCACCACGACGAGCGCCATCAAGAGGCCCGTCCACGTGCCGTCGGCGTTGCGGGTCATCAGGCCGTGCGGCAGGAATCCGCCGTCCACGGTGAACCAGTTGGCGAAGCTCGCGCGAATGCCCGACGCGGTCGGCACGTTGGCGATCACGACATACAGGCCGCCGAGAATCATGGCCAGCACGGCCACGATCTTGATGATGGCGAACCAGAATTCGAATTCGCCGAACTTGTTCACGCCCATGAGATTCAGCGCCGCGATGGCCACGAGGAACACCGCCGCCGACACCCACTTCGGAATGTTCGGGAACCAGTAGTTCACGAACGAGCCGACCACGGCAAGCTCCACCATGGCCACCAGCACGTAGTTGAACCAGTAGTTCCAGCCGGAAATGAAGCCCGCTCGCCGTGACCAGTAGCGCGTCGCGTAGTAGCTGAACGCGCCAGCCTTCGGATCCTCGACCGCCATCTCGCTCAGAGCGCGCACGATCATGAAGATCGCGAGACCGCCGACGAGGTAGGCGAGCAGAATGGACGGGCCGGCCAGCTGAATGGATTCGCTGGAGCCGTAGAACAGGCCGGTGCCGATGGCGCCACCCAGCGCGATGAGCTGGATATGGCGGTTTTTCAACGATTTACGGAGCGTCGGCGGAACCGGCACGTCGTCGGTTCCACGCGGCTTCTTTGCGGCGGTGACGTCGCTCATGGAGATTTCCTCTTCTCTGTTTCCTTGCGATTGCGCGTTGTGCGTTGCGCTCGCTGCTTGCGTTGCGTGCTGTTGCACGCTTGCATGTGCTTGTTTTGCTTGCTTTTTTGCGATTCGCCCTTTGTGAGGGAACGTTTCCGATTGTAGCGGGAAGCGGCGGGCAAAGTGTTGGTTTGTTCGTTCCGGAATGTCTGGTTTGCTTAACGGGTTGTTTGGTTTAGAAGTTCGATTCGCGCGATTGCTGTGCGATTCGAACGCGCGATTTGGACACGTGTTGCGGATGTGCGGTTTGGCGCGTCTTTCCAAGCTTCATGGTGTTCAATGGAATGAGGGGCTACGAACGGAGGTCGACATGGCATTCGTCAAGGACATGCTGCGAATGTGGGCGCATTCGTGGAAAAGATTCATTTCCATCGCCATGATCACGTTGCTCGGTGTGGCCGTGCTCACCGGCATTTACGCGGGCTGCCGTGACGCGTTCCGCAGCACCGACCGTCTTTTCGACGCGCAGGGCCTGCACGACGTCCAGGTGCTGTCCACCGCGGGCCTGTCGAACGGCGATATCGCCGCGTTGCGCAAGGTGAACGGTGTTGCGAAAGTGCAGGCGGAACGGTCGCAGGAAGTGACGTTCGATTTGGACGGCCGCAAGTCGGCGACCATGCAGGAAATCGGCACGAACGGCATCGACCAGCCATACTTGCAGGAAGGGCGCATGCCGAAAAGCCGGCGAAATCGCGGTAACCCGAAAATTTATTCGCGATTCGGGCAAGCATATCGGCAGCCGCCTCACCGTAACCCCCGAATCGGCTTCCTCCGATACTTCCGATACTTCCGATACGAACGGTGCGGACGGCACGAATGAAACGAACGGCACGGACGAGGCGCCGAGCTTCCCGACCAAGCTCACCATCGTGGGCGTGGTGCTCGATCCGCAGAACCTGAGCAACCCGGACGGCTACTCCGCCATGACCTCGTTCCGTTCCACCGCCACCACCGACTACACGTTCTTCGCGCCGTCCGATGGCGTGACCGGCACCCTCTACACGTCCGCCACGCTGCTCGTCAAGGGCGCGGCCGCCGAAAGCACGTTCGACGAATCGTACGAAAACACTGTCAAGCAGGTGACCGACCGCATCGACGGCACCGTGAAAACCGACCGCCAGAAGGCCCGTCGGCAGGAACTGCTCGACGCGGGCAACAAGAAGATCGCCGACGCGCGTGCGGAAGCCGACAAGAAGTTCGCGGACGCGCAGTCGCAAATCGACGCGAATCGGCAGCAATTCAACCAGCAGGTCGACCAGATTGTCAGCATGCAGGCGGGCGCGGCAGCTGCGGGAGCTGCGGCAAACGGCGCGAACGCAGGTGCGGCGGCCGCAGGTGCCAACTACCCCCCAAACTTGACGAACCACGCGTGAAACAATGCGTGAAACCATCATCGCCGCTAGTCCCGAACTGACGCAAGCCAAGCAGCAGCTCGACCAGGCGCAATCGCAATTGAACGAGCAGAAGGCAAGTACCGAACAAACGCTGAAAACCAAGGAAAACGAGCTGAAAACCAGCATTCCGCAAGTGCGCTGGTATGTGCAGGACCGGCAGTCGCTCGGCGGGTTCAGCGCGCTCAAATCCGACCTCGACTCCATCCAGTCGCTCGGCAACGCGTTCCCGATCGTGTTCCTGCTGGTGGCCGTGATGATGAGCCTGACCGCCATGGCGCGCATGGTCGAAGAGGACCGCTCGCTCATCGGCACGTACGTGGGGCTCGGCTACGGGCGGCTGGCGGTCGCGTCGCGCTACCTGCTGTTCGCGTTGCTCGCCTGCCTCATCGGCGGCGGCCTCGGCCTGATCGCCGGCTTCCTTGGCATTCCTGCGTTCCTGCTGGTCGTATTGCAAGGCATGTATGTGATGCCCGGTCTGCGGCTGGAATACGACTGGCTGTACGGCTCGCTCGGCATCGCGCTGTTCGTGGTCGGCGTGCTCGCCGCCACCATCTACGCGTGTGTGCAGGAAATGCGGCAGACGCCCGCCGCGCTGATGCGTCCGAAAGCGCCGCGCGCCGGCTCGCGCATTCTGCTGGAACGGATTCGGCCGGTCTGGAATCGCATGGGCTTCCTCAGCAAAGTGACCGCGCGCAACATTTCCGCTTCAAGTCGCGCCTCATCATGACGGTCGGCGGCGTCGCCGGCTGCACCGCGCTGATCGTCTGCGGCCTGGCCATCAACGACACCGTCGCCGACCTCGGCATCAAGCAATACCGCGACATCTACCAGTACGACCTGATGGTGGTTTCCGACGATTCGGACGCGTCGGCGATGCGCACGAAAGTCGCGTCAGACGGGCGCGTCACGTCATCGCTTGACGTGCGCATAGAGTCGGGCGATTTGACGGTTGCGGGCAGTGGCGACGGTGACAGCGGCAAGGCCGGCAGCAGCGGCAGCGAAAGCATCCAGCTGGTCGCGGTGCCGGAAAAGCATCTGTCCGATTTGGGCGAAATGGTCACGTTGCAGCCGGTCTCGTCCGGCATACTGGGCACGTCCGGCGTCGGCAAAACCGGTTCGCTGAAACTCGATGACGATGGCGTGATCGTCGCGCAGTCGGCGGCAAGCGCGCTGGGCGTCAAGGCCGGTTCCAAGGTGCGACTGACCAACGGCGACGGCGTGCAGGCGACGGCGAAGGTGAGCGCGGTGAATCGCAACCTCATCGGCTCGGATGTGTATGTAAGCGAAACCTACTACGCCAAGCTTTTCGACTCGAAAGACGCGAAGAACACCAAGAATTCCAAGAGTTCCGAGGATTCCGAGGCTCTGACGTGGAACGCCATGCTCGCCAAGCTTTCCGGCTCCGACACTTCGCAAACCGACTATGCGGAATCGCTCGAAGAGGACAGTTCGGTGATGAAGGCCGTAAGCTGCGCGCACATGGCCGACAGCTTCAAATTCGACCTCATGGGCGCGGTGGTGGCGCTGATTGTGGCGCTTGCCGGAGGTTTGGCGCTTGTGGTGCTGTTCACGCTCGCCAATACGAATGTGTCGGAACGCGTGCGCGAGATGGCCACGCTCAAGGTGCTTGGCTTCTTCGACCGCGAAGTGCACCATTACGTGAACCGCGAGATGATGATCCTCACCGTCATGGGTGTGATACTGGGCCTGCCGCTCGGCCGGCTCGTCGGCGGCATGCTGACGATGGCGCTCAACATGCCCTCGTTGTATTTCGAGGTGGAGGTCAAGCCGCTGAGCTACGTGATCGCGGCCGTGGCGACCATGGCCTTCGCGCTGCTCGTGCAGCTGTTCGTCAACCCCGTCCTCGACCGCATCGACCCCATCAGCTCCCTCAAGTCCGTGGAGTAGCGCCCCTCCGAAGCCCTCTCAGTTCTTCGGGTAGCGGTAGTTGTGGGGGAGTTGGGTGGTGAGCTGCGGGTCCAGGCCGAGTTCCTTGAGTTGGCGGTCGATTTCGAGGCGCGCACGTTCCACAAGTTCGGCGCGACGGCTGTCCAAACCGTTCAGCCCCTCCTGCTTTTCCAGCGATTCCAACGTCTCCGCCATACGCTTGAGCCGGTCCTGATGGTGCAGCAGCGCGCGTACCTGCGCATGTTCGCGTACGATCGTCTGCCAATCGGATGGCGTGTGCGCAATCTCCCGAACCGCGGTGACCGGATGCACGTCGGCCACCTGATATGTGATCGAGCCGAGCAGCGGCATCAGGAATACTGTAATCGCGCCGGCTGCGACCAGTGTCGACGCGGTGTCGCTTTGCATGGTGCCGACCTTCACCGCCAGCGACGTGACGGCGACGATGATCGGCAGCGCGGTCGTGCAATACAGCGCTACGGTGACGCGGTGATGCGATGACAGCGGATTCTTGCGTTTGTCGAGCGATAGCGCAACATATACGGGCACCGCGCGAATCAGCATGAGCATGACGATGAACGCGACGAGCAGCGCGGGCCGGCCTGCCACGGCGCGCACGTTGATCGCGGCGCCTGACACCACAAAAAATACAGGAATGAGGAAGCCGTAGCCGACACCCTCCAACTTCATTTCCAGCGACTTGCTGCCGTCGGGGATGATGTAACGCAGGATGAAGCCTGCGGCGAACGCGCCGAGCACCGCGTCAAGTTCGAACAGCGCGGAAATGGTGACAAGGAAGATGAGCAGGAATGTGGTCAGTCGCATGAGCGTTTGCGATGACGTGTTCGCATTTTCCGTAAGGAAACGGTACAGGCGATGGCCGGTTTTCAGCGCTTTCGTGGGTAGCATCGCGCACAGTAGGCAGATGGCAAGGAACGCGCCGAGCACGAGCATGGTTTGCCAGCCGGTTCGGGTGGATAGCAGGATGGCCATGGCAAGGATTGGGCCGAGTTCGCCCCACGTTCCGTACGAGATGATGGCGTCGCCGATGGGGGTGCCTTCGAGGTTGCGTTCCTTGAGAATCGGCATGAGCGTGCCGAGCGCGGTGGTGGTGAGTGCGATTACCGTGGCCACGCCGTTGATGCCTTGCTTGGTGAAGAACGGAAGGAATGTCACAACCAGCCAGGCGAGGCCTAGCGTGATTCCCCATGTAAGCAGTCCGACTTTGCCTTGATGTCCGGCGAGTCGTTTGGGGTCGATTTCGTAGCCGGCGAGCAGGAACAGGAACGCCATGCCGAGCTCGTTCAAGAGTTTCACGGCGTCGTTCACTTCGATCACGCCGCAGCCGTACGGGCCGAGTGCGGCTCCGGCGGCGAGCAGCAGTACGGTTTGTGGAATGAACCTTCCCGGGATCAGCTGCGCCACGATTGGGCTGACGGCCGCCACCGCCATGATGATAGTCAATGAAACGAGCTCTTGCGTCATGTTTCCAGCCTAGTGAGTCTGCGTGACGGTGCTCGGATACGCGGTGACCCCCATGACGCGCTGGGGGTGAGGTTAAGTTTTTTGTTAATTTTAGGGGGGGGGTCTATGAGCTTTTATTATCCGTGGAAAATGGCGGGACTGTTTTGTTTGAAGGTTGGCCCCCTCTTTTCGTTGAAGGGGATGGGTCTTTCGTTCGAGGGTTTTAACGAGGGTGTTAATGGAAAGAGCCCGATATGATGCTGAATCGAGCTGTTTAGGCGATTTAGGGGGGTGTAAAAAAAATGATTGATGGCAAATTCACAGCAAAGGAGCGTGCGTATCTGGCCAGCCTGCCAGCGGTCAAAAGCGTGAGCCCATCCCATATCCGGTATACCGATCGCTTTAAGGTCGAGGTCATGTGCCGGTACAACGCGGGCGAATCGCCGTCGGCCATCTTTCGGGAGGCGGGTCTCGACCCCAAGCTGATCGGCTACAAGCGCGTGGAACGGTGCATCGCGCGCTGGAAGCAGCAGGAGGAGCGGAACAAGCGCAGGAACGAACATACGAACCATTACATGCAGGATTGTGATGACGAGCTGGAAGCCATCGAACTGCGCGGAGACGATGTGGATCAGTCCGTGGTGGATCTTTATGGCGCTGGCGCGGCAGGGGACGTCGGGAAGCGACGTCGCGACGAGAAACGTTGGCGCGTCGGGAAGCAACGTCGTGCAATCGCAAGGCTCGGACAAGTTGCAGGAATCGCGCGCATCGCAGGATATGCTGTCGAAACTTGCACAGGCACAGCTGACCATCAACAAATGCGACATGCTGATAGCCAAGCAGGCGTTGCGTATCGACGAGCTGGAACGCGTGCTGCGGAAGTTCATCCAGTGATGCGTGCGAAACGTATGAAAAACATGGAACGTACGGAAGGCGCAGAACCGTCTTTCAACGAGATAATCGACGTTTCCGACGATATGCGCAGACGGCGTGGCCGCCGCAGGAAAACCGTCGCCATGCGTGTCTCCGCTGCGCTGTTGATCGTCATTTCCATTTGCATCGGCGGTTTTCCGGCGATGCTGCAATACCGGTCGGCACACGAACTGTCGAATACGTCGGACCAATTCGCACGTGCGGTTGCGGGCTGGCCGTATCCGCAAGCGGACGACGCAATCGCAGCGGCCAAGGAATACAACGAACGGCTTGCCACATCGGGGCAGCCGATCCTCGGCGAAGCGAAAGACCCGTTCTCCCAGGTGCAGGGCAGTTCGCGGTCCAGCGAATCCGGTTCCAACGAATCAGACAGCGCCAGCGCCAAAGATACGGAATATCAAAGCCTGCTGGATTCCGGCAGCGGGGTGATGGGCACCATCCGTATTCCGAAAATCTCCGTGAAACTGCCGATCTACCATGGCACGTCGCAGTCGGCACTCGCGTCCGGTGCGGGGCATTTGTATGGCAGTAGTCTGCCGGTGGGCGGCAAGACACGCATGCCGTAATCACCGGGCATCGCGGGCTTGTGGACGCGATGATGTTCACCCGATTGGATGAGATGCGCGTCGGCGACTACTTCTACATCGAAGTGATGGGCCGCACGCTCGGCTACAAGGTGGATCGCATTTCGGTAATCGAACCGAATGACACTTCTACGTTGAAGATCGTGGCCCGGCGAGGACCGGGTGACGTTGATGACCTGCACGCCATACGGTGTGAACACTCACCGATTACTGGTTTCAGCGGTGCGTGCGCCGATTCCTGGAGTGGTTCCCGAGGAACGGAATGCGGCGAAGGACGCGCGGACGATTGGCGATTGCGGCCGCGGTGGCCACATTGCTGTCGTTGGTTTGTTGCTGGTTGGCTGTGCA
>ENA-OQBX01000004-OQBX01000004.1-human-gut-metagenome-genome-assembly--contig:-NODE-4-length-18516-cov-0.978846_pt1 | contig 18516 bp, 16 predicted proteins | sample MGYA00242754_ERZ504569 | MGnify/ENA primary metagenome ERZ504569 (study PRJEB26092, sample SAMD00036254) | human gut metagenome | host: Homo sapiens | study: EMG produced TPA metagenomics assembly of the...
CTTCTGAAACCGACACGGCATGCCCGTCTTGCGTCGGTGCGGACGGTTTTCCTGTGGTTACCGTGCGGATTCGGCGCATACGTTCGGCCAGAGCAACGTGGCCATGTTCTCGGCCCAGGAATCAGACTTGCGTTCCTTGCCGGATTGCCGTTCCCCTCCGGCTTCCTGTCCCGCCAACGCTTTGCAAGCCAGCATGGAACCCAGCACCGTGCTGAACAGGAACGTGTAGTCCAAACGGTTTTGAAACACTCCGTCGGCGATGCCACGTTCCATGAACCCCACGAACCGTTCTTCGGCCGGCGCTAGAACTTGTGCTGCGATCGCCTTCAGCGTGGCGTTGTCGGAAGACAGCACCACGCCCACGGCTTTCAATCCGAGTTCGCTGTCGAAGCAGTCCTGGATGCGTCGCAGCATGGTGACCAGTCCGCTCCGCGACGGCTTCAAATCGTTGAAATTCGGTAGTCCGGCAACTTCCGGTTGGATGCGTTGCAATAAATCGTCGGCGTTTCGGTAGCGTCGGTAGATTGTGGTCTTTGCTACCCCTGAACGTCGTGCGACCTCTTCGATGGTCACCGCTCCGATACCATCGGAAATCACTATCCCCAATGTGGCTTTCATGATTTTGCGGTCGGTTTGCTCCCGTAATCGCTCACGTCGGCCACGTACTGTGCCGACGTCTTCCTGCGTGGTTTTTTGCACCGTCTTTCGCGTGCCCTCTTGCGTGGTTCCGCCCATCATGCCGCGATCACTTTCGTGCTTTCCAGCTTGCTTACGTACCAATGGTTGAACTTGACCAGTGGAATGCGCAGTAGCAGGCCTATCAGCAGCAGCGGCGGAATGAACAGCAGTAGCGCGCCGATCGCAAACCAGTAATCGTTACTGTAGATTCCGCCGATCGCCGCACGCATTGCTGTGATTGAATGCGTCGCAGGCAGGAACGGGCTGATGCCGCTGATGATTTTCGGCAGCACGGCCAGCGGATATGCGCCGTTCGCTCCGGAGATCTGCATGACGAGAAACAGCACGCCGATGGCTTTGCCGACGTTGCCGAAGCTGGCCACGAGCGTGTAGATGAAGAACGAGAACACTAGGCTGCTCACCCAGCCGGACAGCATGAACAGCAGCGGATGCACCGCCTGGACATGGAGGAACAGCAGGCTGCCTCCCAAGGAGAACGTGCTCTGCAATAGTCCGATCACGCCGAACACACCGTAATGTCCGAGAAACAGCTGATGCGGTTTCGGGTCGCCGAGTTCCTTGCGCACCTTACGCGAGACGGTGGTCTTGAGCGTCACTGCCATGAGCAGCGAACCGACCCACAGTGGCAGGATCGTGTAGAACGGTGCCATCTGCGAACCGAAATTCTTGACTGGGAACACCGCGTTGCGTTTCACTTTTACAGGGGCTGCAAGCGCGGCGGCCAACGAGTCGGTATTATCGCTGAGCACATCTTTGACGGCGCTCATATCGCCGCTGTTCAGCGCATCGGTCAATGTTCCTGTGAATGCGCCCAGTTTTTTGCCCGCGCCGGCCAGACTATCGGCGGTGGAATCCAACACGCTGCTGATGGCGGTCAGATTCTTATCCGCGGTCTTGGTGGTGCCGTTCAGATTGCCCAGCGCGCCTTTCAGATCGACCGCTGTGGCATTGAGCGCGGTGGTGGTGCTGGTAATGGACGTGGCGATATCGTCAAGTTGCGGTTTCAGTTGGCTCTCATAGTCGGTTTTGATGCCACTGACGGACGTTGCCGCCTGCTGCGCCAGTTTCTTGATCTCCGCACGTTCGGCCGTGGTATCGCTTACTTTGGCGTCGATGTTGTCGGCGCTGCCATTCAGCGCCGATGCTAGGTCGTTGAGCTGTGTGATGGTGGTGCCGACGTTGGTTTTGAGATGGTCGATGGCGTTCCTCACCGCTTCCGGCAGCTTTTCGTTTGCGCTGAGCGCGTCGAGCGAATCATAGATCTGCTGGTAGCTTTGCGCCTGCTTGCTGATGTTCGTGGCCTGGTTGCGTAATGCGTTGGCGGTGTTGCCGGCCTGCGTGCCCGCATTGCCGAATAGGCTGTCCACATCTGCTTCCATGGCTGTGAAGCTGTTGGCGGAATCAGTCAGAGCCGTGCCCAGCGCGGTGGTGCCGGTCTTCAACGCGCCCGTCAGATCCTCCACGCCGCTGCCGGCTTGCTTGAGTGTTGTTCCTACGCTTTTCGCATTGCCGCTGACATTGGCGATCAGACCGTCGGAGGACTCAAGCAGATGCCGTGCGCTTTGGGTCAGCGTGCTGAACGTGCGGAGCGTTCCGGAAGCGTCGGTGAGCGTTTCCGCGAAGTCGCTGATATTGCCGTTGAACTGCGTGAGTTGTTCCTGCGCGGCTGGCTTGTCGAGTTGGTTGGCGAGCTGCGATGCCACACTCAGCGCGGTGCTGGTCAGTGTTTCGGAGAACGTCTCGTTGACCTGCGCGCTGACCGTATCGGCGCCTTGGCCTGTGATCTTCGGAGCCAAGGCGTTCTTCTTTTCATTGTTGTAGTAGGCGATTTCGGCGTGGTCGCCATCGGATGCGAAGAACGTCATCATACGGGTGCTGAAGTTCTTTGGAATCACCACAGCTGCGTAATATTTGCCGGATTTGGTGCCGTTGATGGCTTCTTTTTTGGTGGTGAAGGTCCAGTCGAGCTGATCGTTGGAACGCAGCGTGTTAACCACTTGGTCGCCGATGTTGATCTTCACTGGAATGAGGTCGGACCGGTATCCGTCGTCCTCATTGGCTACGGCGAATTTCAGATTGCCGGTATTGGCGAACGGGTCCCAGCTGGCGGCCACGTTGAACCATGTGAAGATGCCGGGGGATCACAACGAGTCCGATGACGATGATGATGGAGACGACGTTGCTGGTGATTCGCCGGATGTCGCCGACGAACAGTTTCCAGATGGTTTTCATGCGTTGCTCCTTTCCTCGGTGTTTTCGGCGGTCTCGGCGGTCTCGGTAGTCTCGGTGGTGTCCGTGGCGGCATCGTTCGCGGCGGCGCTTGGACCGGTCGTCTGCATTTTCTGCATTTTCTGCACCAGTATGGCGATTCCGTCATCTTCATTGTGGTTGACGCCCGTCACGTTTTCCGTCGTTTCTTTGATGACGCTGGTATTGCGATTATCGGATGTCGTGCGTTTGCCGCTGGTGCGTTTTCGCGTTTTGCGCAGCAGTCTGTTCCGCCGTTCCTGTTGCGCCCGCTTTTTGCGACGGATGCGTGCCGCTTGGCGCTCCACCAGCATGGATTGGATCGATTCATCGCTCAAATGGCCGAGCTCCACTTGACGGTTCAGATTATCGCGCATGTATTCGATGACCATGAGGAAGCCCATGATGAGCAGAATCCAGACGACCCACGTGGCCAGTACCACCACTTTCTCTCCGTTGGTGAACGAGAACACCGCCGCCAGAGTTACCGGAACTACGAATCCGATCACCAGAGCTCCGCGCTTGAGTTTCGGGTACAGTTCCGCGAACCGACTTGCGCGTTCCTCGATCACCTCGCGGTAGCCGCCTTTGTCGGCCAGCACCTGAATGGCTTGGGACATGTTGTATCCGCGTTCCGGAAGCTCCACTTCCTCGCCGATAATCATGTCGCTTTCCTTGATTTCGCGGGCGAACAGTCGGTTGAGGTTGACCAACAGAGGACGGACCGCCAGACCGATGACGAACGCCATGGCGGCAAACAGCAGCAGCGTGCCGATCGCCTTGGTCCAATGGCCGTCGTAGAAGCCGGCGATGGTCTCGCGGAATGCGTCTATCGAATAGCTGAATGGCACGAACGGATAGACCATGCGGAAGAATTTCGGCATCATCTCGATCGGATACAGGCCGGAAGCGCCTGGAATCTGCACGATCACCAACGCCACGCACAGGCCCTTGCCGATGTGCATGAACGTGGTGGACAGCGCGTACGTGATGCTCAGATATACCAGCGATGTGATCATGCCGGTCAGTATGAACAGTGGCGCGCAAGCCGTCTGCACGCCGAGTATCAGATCGCCAACGGTGCAGATCGCGCCTTGAATGACGCCCATCGTGCCGAGCAACAGGTATCGGGCCAGATACTTTTCGGTTGCGGTCGGATCGAGACCCTCAAGCCCCTCGTCGTCCACCTCCACTTTGTAGATCACCACAAAGGCGAACGCGCCCACCCACAGTGCCAGATTGGTCATCAGCGGAGCCATGCCGGAGCCGTAGGAGTTGACGGGATACACGTTCTTCGTGTCGATTACGGTCGGGGACTCCATGAACGAGGCGATCTTATCCGCGTCAAGCGAACCGCTGCCGGTCAACGATGCGAGCAGATCCGCAGTGCCCAGCGCCTTCAGGTCGGTGCTGACGGTGGTGAGCTTCGTCTCCATCTTCGCCAGCTGCTGGTCGGTTTGCTCAAGGCCGATGCGGGCGTCTGACGCCACTTGGTCGAGTTGGTCGAGCACGATGTTGGTTTGCCTGACCACGCTGTCCTGGCTGGTCACGGTGCCGGCAAGTGTTCCGGCCGTCCCAGCCAGCGAGCCCAGCGCGGAATTCAGTCGCGGCAGTGCGCCTGAATTGATGGCGTTGCGCGCCGTGCCTGCGCTTTTGAGCGAGTTCTGCGTGCCTATGTTGAAATCGGTGGACAGTTTGGATACGCTGCCGGCTGTGGCCTGTGTGTTCTCGCTCAGGGTTTTGAGGTCGGCGAGTGTTCCGGCTGCCGTGTTGTTGGTATTCTCCAGTTTGCTGATGATTTGCTGGTATTGCGCGTTGTCGCTGGCGGATTTGAGCTTCTCGAGCAGTTTCGCATTGCTGTCGGTGATGTTTTGCATGCCGGTCACCGCCTGCTGTGCCGATCCACTTGCCGCGGATATCGCCGACGAGATCTGGTTGATGCTGGCTGTGGATTGCGCCGTCGCTTGGGAAACAAGTCCGGATCCGGTTTCCAGCGCGCTGTTGGCGTTGGACGAAAGCGTGTTGAGCTGGGTTTGCGCTGTGCCGATGGCGGTGGATGCGCCTGCTAGTCCTCTGCCTGCGCTCGCCGCGGCCAGCTGCACGTCGTTCAGGGCATTGCGTGCTGCTTTTGTCTGCTGTGGCACATTGGCTAACTGGGTGTCGAGATCCGCGATTGCGGAGCGGATCGTGCCTACGTTCCGCTTGGTGTTGTCGAGTTCGCCGATGGTTTCGTTGGCGATGGCGTTGGTGTTGCCGCTGATGGTGCCATTGGCCGAGTTGACGGCTTTGACGAGCACGTCGCTGACGGTGGAGACGAAGGTGTTGTTGACGGTGCGGTCGACCACGGTCGCGCCTTGGTCGGTGATTTTCGGCGAAATCGGATTCGCCTTCTCGTTCACGTAATATTCGAGCGTGGGGCGATGCTTGCTGTTGGTGACGACGTTGGCAGATCTTCGCTGAAGTCGGAAGGGATGACGATTGCGGCGTAGCAGTCGCCCGACTCCACCGCTTCCATCGCGTTGGCTTTGCCCATGAACTCCCAGCCGAGCTGGTCGTTGCTCTTCAGCGTGCCTTCGATTTGATCGCCGAGATTGACTTTGCCAAGCAGCGCGTTGTCTGTGCCTTCGTCCATGTTGGCCACGGCCACTTTGATGCTGTCCGTGTTGCCATAGGGATTCCAGAACCCGTAGATGTTGAACCATGCGTATAGCGGGGGAATGAGAATCAGGCCGATCATAATCACCCACGCGGCGGGTACGGTGACCAATCGTTTGAAGTCACGGCGCAGGATCTGCAGTACGTTGTGCATTGTCTCTCCGGGTTGGTGAATCATTCCTCTCATAGCGATACGTATTTCGTAGCGCTACGCGGTACGTATCGTATAACGCGCTCCGGGACAATCGCCATCGCGTTTCATGGATGACGGAAATCGGGTCGAGTACTGCGGCAAAGCCTCGGCAAAACCATCGCCGGCTGACGTAGCCCCTTCCGCTCACGTCCGTGACAAATCGCCATTTCTGTATGTCCGTGAGCGAAAGGTGGTAATAAATCGCTATTTTCCGTCCGTATTTATACCCCCATTCTCTCACGATGCGCTATACATCGCCATTTCTTGCGGACGTGAGCGAAAGGTGGTGTGCGAATGGCGAATGCAGCCAGCTGACGTCCCCCCTCTTTTGCTCGCGTCCGCCAATAATCGCACCTGAACCGCTTTTCTTGCGGCGGATATTGCCTACGTTTGGTAGCGTGGGCTGAAGGAAGGAGCGACATATGAGCGAAACCGCACAATCTGAATCACGATCCGAGGATTCCGCCGCGGGCAAGACGGATGGAGAAATCAAGGCGATTGCCGCCGAAACCGAAATCGCGGCTATCGAAGAAGGCGGAAAGCAGGGCACTGGCGAAGTCGGCAATCCCGCTGACCGTCGTCTGCCGTTAATCGTTCGCATTTACGGCATCGTCATGCTTATTGAAGGCGTGGTGACGCTGCCGTTCATTGTGTTGGCGTGCCTGTACTCGATTCGCGCGGTGTTTCCGGCAAAGTGGCGTTCGATGCGCTCAGCCTCACCGCGATTCTGTCGGTGGTTCACGCGGCCGTGCTGCTGGTCGCCACCGCGTGTCTGGCGGTGTTCGGCGTGATGCTCATTATGAACAAGCGTCGGCATATCGCGCAATGGACGTATCTGATGATTCCGCTCACCCTTGCTGAAGGCTTGCTGTCGCTGGCATTGCAGGGACTTGGTGTGAATTTGATCGGCCCGGCTATCCAGCTTGTCGTGCTCATAGCCCTGCATGTCACTGCCGATCCGTCGCTGCGTGAGGAACGTCGTCTCCAGTTCGCGTTGCGACGTATGGATGCCCGTAGCGCATACGAAGACGCCGCTTCCCAGGGTATGGCTGGCCGCGATTTGACCGGCAAGGGCTATATTTCGCTGGATTTCTTCAATTTGTTCTGGTTGTTCGCCATCGGTTGTGTGTTCGGTTTGGTGATCGAAACCATCTACCATTTCATCCTGTTTGGCGAATACCAGGACCGTGCGGGCTTCCTATGGGGGCCGTTCTCGCCCATCTATGGTTTCGGCGTGGTGATCGTCACCGTGTTGCTCAACCATTTGTGGCAGTCGAATTGGTTGCTGATTTTCTGCTCAAGCGCGGTGATCGGTGGCGCGTTCGAATATTTCACCAGCTGGTTCATGCAGGCCGCGTTCGGTATTCGCGCATGGGATTACACGGGGCAATGGCTTTCGATTGACGGGCGTACATCCGGCAAATACATGTTCTTCTGGGGCGTCCTCGGCTTGATTTGGGTCAAGTTGATTTTGCCGCGATTGTTGCGATTGATCCAGCGTATTCCGTGGAAGATTCGCTATTCGCTGACGCTGGTCTGCTTCATTTTCCTTTTCGTCGACGGTGTGATGACGCTGATGGCCCTTGATGCTTGGTATTCCCGCATGGCTGGGGTTGCGCAGAATTCGCCCGTTTCGCAGTTCTTCGCCACGTATTTCAATGACGATTTCATGGCCCACCGATTCCAGACCATGAAGATCGACCCGTCCACTGCCGGTCGTATGTAGGCTGGTTTTTGCGTTTTGCGGGTTTTGCTAAGCGGCTGGTCGGGCGATGTTCCGGCTGGCCGCTTTGCTTTGGGTGGCTGATTTTGAACGATTTCGGACGATTGCAGTGGGGTTTTGTTGCGGGTTTTGCCGCGGGGGGATTTGATTCTTCCGGATTATTGCCGTTTGGGATTCGTGCCTTCCGGCTGTCTGGATGCTTGACTGCTGTTGCCGCGCCTACGCCGCGATGCTTTGCGCCAGCTGGCGGATGAGGTCGGGGCGATGTCCGCTCCATGAGGAATTCGGTGAGATGACGACCGGAATTTGCTTGAAGCCGGCGTCCTTGATCTGTTCGAATGTGGACGGATTCTGCGTCAAATCGACCGCCACGTACCGCACTCCCAGTTTGGAAAGCTCTTGTTCGGTGGCCTCGCATTGAGGATTGTTCGGATTGGTGAAGACGGTCACGGTCATTCTTTTCCTCCCTATGCAAATCGGCTTCCTTTGGTGTGGAAAGCCTTGTCGGCCACGTTTTTTTGATTTTGCCTGGCTGAGCAGGCCGTTCATCAGTATACACTACCTGTAGTGGCGTTTCGTACGTTTGCCCACTGTATATAGTGGGGAATTTCCCGTAATACCGAATCTATGCGAACAAATGTTCGATATATTCGAGTCTATCATTATCGTCGATTGCGCCACGCCGGTTGCATGCGTATGGTCCGTCCGCGAATCGCCCGCGGGCTGTTCGCTATTCATTTCGGAACACATATTGCGATTTCGCTCGTTTTCTTACGATTGTGAGCGAAAGGTGGTGCCGCATAGTGCGGTAGGGGGTATAAATCGCCTTATTTTCCATACTTTTCGGCGCACGTCGCGAAATAATCGACCGAAATTGCGATTCGTGAGCGAAAGAGGGTGCGCGATATGGTGCGTTCCGTATTGAAGTGCTGAGACCTCATCCCGAAACAAATGAAAAAGTCCTGAGAACCATCGGCTTCCAGGACTTCGAACCTGTGCCCCCCGTGGGATTCGAACCCACAACCCACGACTTAAAAGGACGCTGCTCTAACCGTTGAGCTAGAGGGGCAACAGCAACATAGTATACAGCATATTCGGACCAATCGCCACCACGGGCGTCGGACGGGCGTCGAAATGGCCTCGGAGTGTTGGTGTGCCTACAATCGAAACCATGTCATGTACCACAATTCTTGTAGGCAAAAAAGCAAGTTACGACGGTTCGACCATCATCGCCCGAGATGACGACTCTGGTTCGGGACGTTACGATCCCAAGAAATTCGTAGTCGTCGCACCGCAGGAGCGGCCGCGGCACTACCGCAGTGTGCTGAGCCACGTTGAAATCGACCTTCCCGACAATCCATGCCGGTACAGCATCGTACCGAACGTGCTTCCAAATCGTGGAATCCTTGCGGAAGCTGGCGTCAACGAACGCAACGTGGCCATGAGCGCCACCGAAACCATCGCCGTCAACGAGCGCGTGCTCGGCGCCGACCCGCTGGTCGCACTGCAGCCGGCCGACGAAGCCAATGGTAAGCCGGAAACCCCAGGCGGCATCGGCGAAGAAGACATCATCACCCTCGTGCTGCCGTACGTCAACACCGCGCGCGAAGGAGTGAAACGTCTGGCCGAACTGCTTGAAACGTACGGAACGTACGAATCGAACGGCATCATCATTTCCGACGTGGACGAAATCTGGTACGTCGAAACCATCGGCGGCCACCACTGGATCGCCCGCCGCGTGCCGGACGACAAATGCGCGATCATCCCCAACCAGCTTGGCATCGACTATTTCGATTTTGATGACGCCTTCAGCGACGCACGTGAATTCATGTGTAGCGCCGATCTGCAGGAATTCATCGAAACGCACCATCTTGGGCGCGCGGCGGGTACGCAGGGCGGCATGAACGGCGGCCACTGCAACCCGCGTATCGTATTCGGCACCGCCACCGCGAAGGACCACATCTACAACACGCCACGCGCCTGGTACATGTACCGCTATCTCGATCCGGCCGACGCGGAAAACCTTACCCCTGAATCGGACGATATTCCATGGTGTCTCGAACCGGAGAATGCCGTGACCGTCGAGGATGTCGACTTCCTGCTCGGTTCGCACTTCGAAGGCACCCCGTATGACCCGTACGGCACGCAGGGAACTGAGGAAAGCCGCCATCGCTACCGTCCGATCGGCATCAACCGCACCGGACACATGGTGGCCATGCAGATTCGCCCGTACGCGCCCGTCGAAAGCCGTTCGATCATGTGGATTTCGTACGGTTCCGGCGCGTTCACCACGTCCGCCCCGTTCTATGCGAACGTCGACGACACCCCCGCCTACCTGCGCGACACCACGCCGGAAGTCTCCACGGACTGCCTGTATTGGACGAACCGCCTGATTGCAACGCTCGCCGACGCGCACTTCTACGAGACCAGCAACGCGGTCGAGGGCTTCTCGGAAGATGTCCGTTCCTTCGGCCACCGTCTGGTGGAACGTACGGATGATGCGCTTGCGATTGGTGGGTCGGCGACTGGGGCTGGTGGCGCTGGTTCTGGTGCCGGTTCTGCGGTTGGCGGTTCTGGTTCTATGTCTGGTGCTGCGGTTGATTCCGGTTCCGATGGGCTTGCTAGTCCTACATCTGTTCCGGCCCGTCTTGCGGCGGCTAACGACGAAATGGCGGAATACCTGCGATCGCGCAATACGAAGCTGCTCGGCGACGTGCTGTACACGTCCAGCAATCTCATGCACAACAGTTTCGCCATGTCGGATCGCTGGAACTAAGCCCGCTGGTGCTTTCCGTGTCCGTTTCTCCCGAATCGGACACACAGGCATCAAAATGAAGCGCTCCTGTGTCCGAATCACCAGAAACGGACACAGGAGCGCCTAGCCGATCGCAATAATCGCAATACTCACGCAATATCGCGTAAACCCTCTATCGCGCGAAACCTGCGAAACCCGCGAAACCCGCGCGAAATCAGTTGAACCCGACCACATGTTCCGCCACGAAATATCCCTTTCGAATCACAAACCGGCCGAGCGAACCATGTAGGTTCAGCGCGCGCGACATCGCCTTCTTACGCACGTCCTTGTAAATCGTCGGCGAATACGCCTCGATATCCGCCCACATGGCCTTCTTCTTCTCGTAATTCTCCGGATCGCGCGACAAAATCATGAAAACGCTCGCGACGGAACTCTGAATCGCCAGAAAATGAATCATATAGCGGTACAGGCCGTCTGGCACCGTACCTCGTTCGGGGGTGGCGCGCACCATGCACTGGTTGACGAGCCCGCAGCTGGTCCACGCGTCGGATCATCACGTCCGTCTGCACGCTCTGCCCGTCGCGGCCGATGAAATAGTGGTAGAACGGCGTATCCACGTATTGCAGCGACTTGACCCACGGGAACGGCTGGTACGCGTAGATGAAGTCCACGTAGAACGTGTGTTCCGGCAGCTGCATCTTCGATTCGCGCACCACGGCGGTACGGTAGATCAGCGCGTGCATGAGAATGTATTCGGTCAGGCCGAAATGTCCCAGATCGTCCCAAGTGAGCCGCTTGCCGGGCTCCATGGCGTGACGGAAGTTCACGACGTGCTTGTTGCGCTTGCCCACCTTGTCATACACATAGTTGGTGACGAGCATGTCGAGCGGCTCGTCCTTGCCGACCTCGCCGCGCAGCACGGCCATGACCTGTTCGAGCGATTCCGGGCCGACCCAATCGTCCGCGTCCACGACCTCACGTACATGCCGCTCGCCGCCGCGATGCCGGTGTTGACCGCGCCGCCGTGGCCCTTGTTCTCCTGATGGATCGCGCGCACGATTCCCGGATTGCGCGCCTCGAACGTCTTCGCCATCTCCAGCGTGCCGTCGGACGAGCCGTCATCCACGATCAGCACTTCGATGTCGTCGTTGCGCTTCGACGCGATCAACGATTCGACGCACCGTTCCAGGTATTCCGTCATGTTGTACGCGGGCACCACGAAGGTGAGCGTCTTCTTCTCCTGCATATTCTTCCTCGGATCGGGCTCGTGTCGGGCCGTGCGGCTGGCCGACCGCTCCGGCCAAAAGCATAACGAAACTAACGTAGCACCATGTGCGGTTCCGGGGCGCGGTTTTGCGCACAAACGGCACCCTGAAATACGCAATCTGCACCTGAAATTTCCCCTAGGGTCATTTCGGGTGACGGTATGTCAGTTTTCGTCAATTGTTGATTGTTTTTGCGATTCGTGCGGGCTTTGCGGTTTTTGCGATTCGTTCGTCTCGTCTGATTCGTTTGATTCGTCTGCCGCTTGCGATTTGCCTACTGCTTGCGATCCGTCCGTCACGGTCGTCCCGTCCGTCGCGTCATCTCCCGCAGCAACCGCCTTCTCCTGCGATTTCGCGGCCTTCTTGCCCTGCTTCTCCTGCTTGGCGATCGCCTTCGCTTCCCGCGCGGCCTGCTTTTCCGCCTCGCGGGCGGCCTTTTCGCTTTCGTAGCGCAGTTCCGGCTTGGCTTCCATGCGGCTCAGCCCATACCATGCCAGGTTCACGATGTGCGCGGCGAGCTGCTCCTTGCTGAGCTTGCGCTGGTCGGCCCAGTATTGGCAGGTGTACACGGTCATGCCGATGAGCATCTGCGCGTAATACGGCACGCTTTTGGCCGGCAGATGCTGGCGTTTGAACGCGTCGGTGAGAATGTCCTCGACGCGTACGGCAATGTCTCCAAGCAGCGAATTGAACGAGTTGGACGGGTCGGTTTTCGGCGAATCGCGCGTGAGCACGCGGAAGCCTTCGGCGTTCTCCTCCACGTAGGTGAGCAGCGCAAGCGCGGTGCGTTCCACGATTTGGCGCGGATGCGCCTGCGGGTCGGACAGCGCGTTGATGAGAACGTCGGTGAGCGCGCGCATCTCGCGGTCCACCACCACGGCGTACAGGCCTTCCTTTCCTCCGAAATGTTCGTAGACGATGGGTTTCGACACTTTTGCGGTCGAGGCGATCTCTTCCACGCTCACTGCTTCGAATCCCTTGGCCGCGAACAGCGACCGACCGATTTCGATAAGCTGTTCGCGCCGCTGGTACGACGTCATTCTGGATGTATTGGCCATATTGCCCAGTTTTTCACGTCCCGTGGATAGCCCCATTGCCTGCCCTGGCAGAGATGAGTGGCGTGTCCGTTGCGCTTTTTAGGCTGGAGTCATGGATACCAATGTGATTATTGCGATTGTCGCCGTTGTTGTTATTGCGGCATTGCTTGCGATTGGCGGATGGTGGTTCGGTAAGAGCCGCAAGTCCGCCGTGGACAAGTCCACTGAAGCGGCGAAGGCGAAGGCCGATGCTCGTTTGGCTACGGAGAAGTCCGCCGCGCAATCTGCCGCCGCAAGTGCCGAAAACGCTGAGAAAACCAAGGAAACCGCGGAATCCGCAGCGACGGAAGCCGTGGAATCCGCGACTTCGTCTGCCACACCTGAATCGCCAGTGACAACTGAACCAACTCCGGTCGGGTCAGCCGTAACTGAATCCGCGACCCCAGCCGTCGAAACCCCCGAATCCGCCGGCTCTCGCATGCAGCGTCTTAAGGCGCGCCTGTCCAAGTCGGGCAATCCGTTCGGCAAGGCTCTGTTCAACATTCTTGCGAAGGATCAGCTTTCCGAAGCCGACTGGGAAGACGTCGAAGACACCCTCCTGCTTGCCGACGTGGGCGCGGAAGCCAGCGAACAGCTAGTTGAAGAACTGCGTAACGATGCCCGAATCGCAGGCCAGTCCGACCCGGCCGAAGTGCGTGCCGCGCTGAAGGACAAGCTGCTGAAGCTCGTCGGCACCGACGTCGACCGCCGTCTCAACGCCGACAAGGAGGGCGCGAACAAGCCGAGCGTCATCATCATGGTCGGCGTGAACGGCACCGGCAAGACCACCACCGCGGGCAAGCTGTCACGACTGCTCGTCTCCGAAGGCAAGCAGGTCATGCTGGGCGCCGCCGATACGTTCCGCGCTGCCGCCGCCGACCAGCTGGAGACTTGGGGCGCCAAGGTGGGCGTGCCGGTCGTGCGTTCCGACAAGGACGGCGCCGACCCGGCGTCCGTCGCGTTCGAAGCCAGCGCCAAAGCCAAGGAAGAGAACGCCGACGTGCTCATCATCGACACCGCCGGCCGCCTGCAGAACAAGTCCAACCTCATGGACGAGCTCGGCAAGATCCGCCGCGTCACCGAAAAGAACCTGCCTGTGGACGAAGTGCTGCTCGTGCTCGACGCCACCACCGGCCAGAACGGCATGACGCAGGCCAAGGTGTTCGCCGAAGCGATCGGCATCACCGGCGTGGTCCTGTCCAAGCTCGACGGCTCCGCCAAGGGCGGCATCGTCATCTCCGTGCAGAAGGAGCTTGGCGTGCCCGTCAAGCTCGTCGGCCTCGGCGAAGGCCCGGACGATCTCGCTCCGTTCGATCCGGAAGGCTTCGTCGACGGCATCCTCGCCTGACGTTCCCATATTTTCCGGATTTGCGATTTCCGTAGCGAAAACCTCCCGTCACGTTCCGTACGTGGCGGGAGGTTTTCGTATTGCGATTACTGCTCAGCGCCAGCCGTACCGGCAACCGCAGCCCCCACTCCCGGCACCTTCCGGATCGTCAGCTTCAGCAGCAGCGGCGCGACCAGCGTCACCAGCGAAATGATGAAGATGATCGTCGAATAGTATTCGCTGCCGAGCACATGCTCGTTGAAGCCGATCTGCGCGGTAATCAACGCCATCTCGCCACGTGGCACCATGCCCGCGCCGATCATCAGCGCCGAAGCGCCGCCGAAACCGGCCATGCGGCCACCCAAACCGCAGCCGACGACCTTCGTGATCACGCCGAGAACCGTCATGATCGCAATGAACACAATCATCTTCGTATCATCCACGCCTGTGGTCTGCAGGCCGATGCCCACGAAGAACACCGGCACGAACAACGTGTCTCCAACCGGCTCGATATACCGGTCCGCGTCCTCCGCGTAATCGCTGTTGCTTACCGCGATGCCGGCGAAAAACGCGCCCACCGCGTAGCTCAACCCGGCCAGATTCGACGCCCACGCCATCGCCAGGCAGATGATCACGGCCATCACCGCGATGCCCGGACGGCGCCTTCAGCACGCCAGCCAGCGTCATCAGCGCCGGCGCCACCCAAACCACCACCACCGGCGGCCGCCACAAAGAACAGCACCTGCTTGAGCAGAATCAAACCCAGCCCTGCCACGTCCACGCTGCCGGTGTTGACGAGCGTGCACATCACGGACAGCAGGATCACGCCGATCACATCGTCAGCCACGGCCGCGCCGAGAATCGACACGCCTTCCTTCGAATCAAGCAGTCCGGCTTCCTTCAGCACCGCCACGGAAATCGACACGGACGTGGCGGAGAACACCACGCCGATGAACGCAGCCGGAATCGGCTTGAAGCCAAACAGCAGGCTCACTCCACCCATCACCGCCACGGGGAACACCACGCCCATGCACGCGATGATGACCGCCGCCTTCGAATATTTCTTCAGCAACTGCAGGTCGCAGCCGACACCGCCCAAAAACATGAGGATGATGATGCCGAGGTCGCTGAACAATGACAGCGAATCGCTCATGTGCATCACGCCCAGCAGCGAAGGGCCCACGAGAATGCCGACGAGGATCTGCCCGATCACTTCCGGCAGCTGCGCTTTGCGGCAGATCAGCCCGGAAACCGTGGTCAGCATCAAAATGGCGCACAGTGAAATGATGAACGTTGCCATGGTCCTCGCCGCTCTCTCGTTACGCGCGCCATACGTTCGCCGCACCGCGCGTTCGGTGTACATGCCACGCGCTCGCCGTACGCGGCGTTCTCTCGTCGCGTGCCACGCGTGTTCCGTAAGTTTCAGCTACCCAACTTACTCCGTCCGCAGCGTTGCCCGCCGCTTCCGTCCACCGTCGCAATTTCATATTGCGATTGCCGGGCGATTGTGCCTTCCGTATTTCCGTACCGCCGGTTTCGTTGGAATTCCGCCATTTTTCGGCGTAGGTTGACGTTTCGCGCGGATGGCGTTACGTTGGCGTAACACGTCGTAACGTTTTCAAAACGCGGCCGGCGTTCCATATCGTTCTGTCAGCCCCACACGATGGGGACGGAAATGTTGAACCAAATATAGAGAAAGAAAGAGGAGGGTGACATGGGCCAGCTTGATTCTGGAAATGCCGCGTGGATATTGACTTCCGCGTCCCTTGTGTTCCTCATGACGCCTGGTGTGGCGTTCTTCTATGGTGGCATGGTCCGCGCCAAGGCCGTGCTGAATATGATGATCATGGAGGCGGCCGCACTGTCCGTCACGATGATCATGTGGGTGCTGTGGGGGTTGGTCGATCGCCTACGCCGGCACCTCGGTCGGCGGCATCTTCGGCGACCCGGCAACCGGCTTCCTGCTGAAGGACACCATGGTTTCCGATAAGGGCGTCTTCACATCGGCCGCACTGAACGGCAACAACTACCCGGTCAGCGTGGACGTGGCCTTCCAGTCCGCGTTCGCCATGATCACCGTCGCGTTGATCTGCGGCGCCATCGCCGAACGTGTGAAGTACTCCACGTGGATGATTTTCGTGGCGCTGTGGATCACGTTCGATTACGCTCCGCTCGCTCACATGGTGTGGAACGGTGGTCTGCTGTCCGCTGACGGCGCCATTTCCCAGGCGATCGGCGCAGCCGCCCACGATTTCGCAGGTGGTACGGTCGTCCACATCAACGCCGCAGTCGCCGCTCTGGTCATCGTGCTGATCATCGGCAAGCGTAAGGGCTTCGGCACGCAGCCGTTCCGCCCGCACAATGTTCCGTTCGTCATGCTCGGCGCCTTCCTGCTGTGGTTCGGCTGGTTCGGCTTCAACGCCGGTTCCGCCTTCGCAGCCAACGGCACCGCCGGCTACGCGTGGGTTTCCACGTCCGCTGCAACCGCTGCGGCAATGCTCTCCTGGGGCTTCACCGAGAAGATCCGCACCGGCCACTACACCGCAATGGGTGCCGCTTCCGGCATCGTCGCGGGCCTCGTCGCCATCACCCCGGCCGCCGATGTGGTCTCCCCGCTGTGGGCCATCGTCCTCGGCGCATCGCCGGTGTGCTCACCTGCCTGGCCTGCGGTCTGAAGTTCAAGCTCGGCTATGACGATTCCCTCGACGTCGTTGGCGTCCACGGCGTTGGCGGCTTCACCGGCACCGTGCTCATCGGCTTCTTCGGCGAAGGCACCGGCCTGTTCGCAGGCGGCGACTGGAGCAGCTGGTCGTCCAGCTCATCGTCGCTCTCGTGGCCATCGTCTGGTCCGCCGTCATCACCGGCATCATCGCCTTCGCTCTGGAGAAGACGATCGGCTGGCGCGTCACCGAAGCCCAGGAAGTCGGCGGCATCGATCTTGCCGACCAGGGCGAACGTGCTTACGATTTTGCTGGTACCGCCAGCTCCGTCCTCAAGGAGGTGAAGTGAGATGAAGCTCATTACCGCTATCATCCAGCCCCATAAACTCGACGATGTCAAGGAAGCCCTCGCAGCCGCGGGCGTGCACGGCCTGACCGTGTCCGAGGCAAACGGTTATGGCCGTCAGCGCGGCCACACCGAGGTCTACCGTGGCGCCGAATACACCGTGGATCTCATTCCGAAGATCCGCATCGAGGTGCTGTCCGACGACGCCGATGCCGAAACCCTGGTTGGCGTGATCGTCAAGTCCGCCGGCTCCGGCACCATCGGCGACGGCAAGGTCTGGGTTGCCCCGCTTGACTCGGTGACCCGCGTGCGCACCGGCGAAACCGGTTCCGCCGCCATCTGATCCGTCCGGCCTTGTGATCGGGCCGATTCGGACAAGATGAAATAAAGACCCCCGGGCTTGAAGTTCGGGTTATCAATTACGACACATCCCCGTACGTGCCTCGCGCCGTGCGGGGATTGTCATAAGTCGTCATAGGTTTCATAAGGAACGTGCGTTATGACTTCAGCAGTCGATGGTCTCAAACAACGGTTCATGGCCATGAGCCAGCCCGACGCCGACGGCGTCTACCGCAATGGCGCGGCGAAACGCAAAGCCCGCACGGAATTGGCCATGGGCAATCTCACACAGTTGTGGAACGAAGCCTGCGAGGCGGTTTCCTTCGATGTTCCGGCAACCGGCATCGGTCTCGGCGCGGTCGGTTCGCTGGCACGTGGACAGGTGGGCCCCAGCTCCGACCTTGATCTGGTGGTCATCTACGAGCCGCACGCGCTGACCGACCAGCAGCTCAACGAGCTCGCCAACAAACTGTGGTATCCGATTTGGATTCCGGCCTCGACCTCGACCAGTCGGTACGTACCGTCGCGCAATGCGAGGCCGTCACCGGCCGCGACCTGCCCGCAGCTATGGGATGGTTGGACGTGGTGCCGATCGCGGGGGACACTGGACTTATCGAAAGCACAGCCGTATCCATATTGGAACGATGGCGCAAGGCCGCGCGCAAACGTCTGCCGGAACTGCTCGGCTCCGCCAAATCGCGCCTCGACGAATTCGGCCGCATGGCCTACAACAACCAGCCGGACATCAAGGAGGCACGTGGTGGCCTGCGCGACTCCGTATTGGTGTCCGCGCTCGCCGCATCCTGGCTTGCCGACCGTCCGCACGGCACGTATGACGACGCCGTCGAACGGTTGCTGGACGTGCGCGACTGCATCCATCTGGTCGCCGGCAAAGATACGAACATGCTGCTATCGCCCTACCAAGCCAAAGTCGCGGCGATGCTCGGTCTGGCCGATCCGACGCTGCCCGATGGCGAACGTGAGGCGAAGTCGATCGACGATCTGCAAACGTTGTTGGCACGCGTCGGCCGTCAGATCGCGTTCTCCCTTGATTCCACCGCGTCGCGCGCCGAGCATTCGCTGACGCACGACAAGCCGCGATTCGCCTTCTTCCAAGTGTTCCAGCCGCGCGGTGGCGGCAAACGTCAGGCACCGACCTTCGATGTGATCGCCCCCGGCGTGGCCAAGCATGAAGAGGAAATCGTGCTCGCTCCGGGCGCGGAACCGGCCG
>ENA-OQBX01000006-OQBX01000006.1-human-gut-metagenome-genome-assembly--contig:-NODE-6-length-17265-cov-1.060626_pt1 | contig 17265 bp, 18 predicted proteins | sample MGYA00242754_ERZ504569 | MGnify/ENA primary metagenome ERZ504569 (study PRJEB26092, sample SAMD00036254) | human gut metagenome | host: Homo sapiens | study: EMG produced TPA metagenomics assembly of the...
CTGTTCACGACACACTCAAGGCCGTTCGGCCAAGCTTACGGTCGTGAACAGGACCTGCGGGAAGCAAAGCGGCGCCGCAAGCAAGCAACGCTGCGAGCCAAACAGCAGCCATCACCCATCACTCATTCATCGCAAAAAATCGCAATTCAGCAAGCTCAAAAAAAGAAAACTACTCGCTCACCTTAGGCTGCAATCCAATCGACTTCTCTACCGCCGACTCCTGCCCGCACACCTTAAGCCAGTTCGCCAACAGCCGATACCCGTCCTGGGTCATGACGGACTCCGGATGGAACTGCACCGCATACATCGGCTTGCTGCGATGCTTGATGCCCTGCACGATGTGGTCGTCCTGCGTCCACGCGGCCACCACCAGATCGTCCGGCACGGACTCCGGTTCCACTGCCAGGGAATGGTAGCGCGTGGCGGTCATCGGATTGGCCACGCCGTCGAAGATCTCATCGTCGATATGCTCAACCTGGCTGGTTTTGCCATGCATGATGGTCGGCGCGTGGCTCACGATGGCACCGAACACTTCGGCGAGCGCCTGCATGCCGAGGCATACGCCGAACATCGGCTTGTCGAGCTTCGCGCACAGGCGGATCATGTCCTCGCTGGCGCCGGATTCGGCCGGAGCGCCGGGGCCGGGAGAAATCAGCACGCCGTCGTATTCGTCGATCACGCCCGGCTGGGACGGGTCGATCGCGTCGTTGCGCACCACGGTCACCGTGGCGCCGAGCGTCTTGAGATAGCCGACGATCGTATAGACGAATGAATCGTAATTATCTACCACCAGAATGCGTGCGGAATCGGTCATCATGCTCCAATCAACGTTTGAACAGCAGTGTACGTGCGTTCCGTGCCGCAGCAACGTCCGCGTCTCACGCAGCGGCAGCCTTTAGATGGCCGTGTAGTTCGACATCTCCTGCAACATCGGAATAGTCGACGCGGCCCACGGGAACAGCCATTCGAAGCACGATGCGCCGCTGCGAAAACCAGCAGCAGCACCAGCAGCAGGCGGATCGGCAGCACGCCCGGCTGCAGTCGCACCAGGCTGCCGTACAGGCTGAAATCGGCCTTCTTTCGTCTTCCTGCGCGCACGTCGGCGAGATACGGCCATCGCCAGGCGACGGCGGCGGAAATAAATATGATCACGTATGCGGCGAGCGCGCCGAAGATCCACGGTTTCAGCGTATCGATCGACGACAGGAACGACGACTGTTCGTTGTTGACGAATTTGACTGTGCCGTTGGCGTTTTGGGAGGCCAGTTCCTGTGGGATGCCGTCGGCGACCTTCGCCCAGTAGGAGAATTCGGCGTAGCTGATCCAGCGGTGCGTCGGCGTGGAGTATTTCGGTTCGCAGGTGGTCATGGTCAGCATGCGTTTGGTCGGTGCTGCGCCGGGGTTTTCGGGGGTTGGCCGCCACCACTTCGGTCTGTGTCGGCAGCACGATTTTGTAGCTGGTGTAGTGGTACACGTACCAGTAATCCTGCGTGCGGACGATGATCGGGTCGCCTTCCTGCAGTTTGTCGACGTCGCCGAGCGGCTGCCCGTAGCCGTTGCGATGGCCGGCGAAGGCGAAGTTGCCGATTTGTCCGGGCATCTGCGAATCCGTGTAATGGCCCAATCCGTGCTTGTTGAGCTGTGTCAGGTCCGTGCCTTCCACCAGGTTGCGCTGCCATTGGCTGCCGAATCGCGGTATGTAGATTTGGGCGATGAGTTCGCCTTCCGTGGCGCTTTGCGGCTGTACAGGCGGGTCACCCTGCTGTGCCTTCGCCACGGTGACGTTGCCGGACTTTCCTGGATCAGACCAGGATACGGATTGGCGGGTTTCGATCTGGTTATGCTCCGACTGCACGCCCGTCCACCACATCTGCCATGCGATGTACAGCGCGCAGATGGCGGCGGCGGTCAGCATGAGTTCGGCGAGGATGCCGAGTATCGTCCACAGCGCGCTTTTGGTGCGTCCGCCACGGCTTGTCACATGTTTCATCGACTGTTATTTCCCCTCTTGCGATTCGCCGTTCTTGTCGTTTTCGAGCGCTTTCGCATACTGCAACGGCTGCTGCAACGCGTCGGTCGCGTCGAAATGCAGTTTCGTTTTCTCGTCGACCTGCCATCCCAGGCCGAACGCGCTCACGTACTGCTTGTAGATGGACACTTCCTCGGAATCGTCGAGCGCTTTTCTCATGCCCTCCACTGGTCCGATCGCCGAGATTTTGAACGGCGGCGAATACTTCTTGCCTTGCAGCAGCAGCACGTTGCCGGAGCAGCGCACGGCGGAGTTGAACAATACGCGCTGGTCCATGATCTGCATGGATTCGGCGCCTCCCGCCCACAGCGCGTTAACCACGGCTTCGATGTCCTGCTGGTGCACCACGTAATCGTTGATGTTGGCGCTGGATCCGTTGGCGTCGACCATGTTCTCCCATAGCGGCGAATCGTCGAGCGTCACCACCAGTCCCGGGCCTTCCACGGCGGGGAGCATGGTGCCGTTGCCGGCGCTTTCGCTGTCTTGCGATCCGTCGGCGTTCTGGCTGTCGAGTGTTTTGCTCAGATCGTTGACTCTGGTGCTCAGCGCATCGATTTCGGACCGTAGCGAGTTCACTTTTTTTCACGCGCTGTTCCACGAGTTCGGCGGTATCGTTGCTCACCACCACGGAACGGTTGACGCGCAGGTTGGTGGACAGCAGGAATCCGGAGAACAGCAGCACGAGGAACGCCGCGACGCCGGCCGCCTTCGACCGTTTCGCGCTGTGCTTTCCGGTATGCTTCGCCATACGCGCCTTTCCAAACCTGCCTGAATCCGCCGGGTTTCACTGAACAATTGTCCTGATTTTGAACAGTTTTACGCCGTGAGTTCGCCGCTTTCGAGTCTACCCACTATTATGACTTTTAGCCTATTAAAGGAGACTATGCTGATGGCTGACGAAGAGCTGCACGAAACCACCGCGGATGACCAGAAGGATCTGCAGTCCGCCGACGACACCGCTGCCGTCGAGGAAACCACCGAAGATGTCGTCGACAAGACTTCCGTTGACGAAGACCAGTCCGACGATGACGATCTCGATATTCCTATGGACCGTGTCGAAGCGGTGCTGAACGCCACCGTTGATAAGGATTCGCTGTCACCGCAGATGCAACGCATGATGAACCGTCAGGCGGAGAACACCCGCCGTGTGGAGGAAAGCATCAAGGGCACCAAGTCCAACCCGCGCTGGTTCGTGCCGCTGTTCTGCGCGCTGATGATCATCGGTCTGGTGTGGGCCGTGGTCTACTACCTGACCACCGATTATCCGATTCCGCACATCGGCGCTTGGAACCTGGCCATCGCGTTCGCAATCATCATGGTCGGTTTCATTATGACCATGTGGTGGCGCTGAGTCGGTTTTCTCCGTTTCACCTATCCCATCGAAGCTTATGTAAGAGACGCCGGGTCCATTGCGATCCGGCGTCTCTTTTATCCGCTTCAACCACTTTACTTACCGCGTCTGCATCGCCCCGCTTCAGCTTTAGGAAAAGCGGTTTCCTGTCGAGTGGAAAGCCGCCGCTTACCCGCCGATTATCTGCTGATTTTTGCCGTCCGAATCAGCACGTGGTCGCCGCCTTGCATGGTGGTGCCGAACAGGTAGGCGTCGCCGCCGTCGGCGAGCTTGAGTTTCTTGCGCAATTGCGGCGCGGTGAGTGGGAAATTACGCACGGCGATGTTGGCACGGTCCAAGCCGGACAGCAATCGCTTCAACTCCTTCTTACCCATACCGCCGATCGTTTCAATCGCAAAACCGCGCCCCGGAAAACCATCGACCGGCTCGTCCGATACGAACAGGTGGCTGCTCGGGCCGATTTGCACCGCCCCGAATCGCGCTTCCACCACGTCGAAGCAGCCGGCCTTCATGATCGACGCGTTCGGCTCGTACAGGTAACGCAGCTCGTGCGGCAGCGGCGCGTCCCCGATGCGCAGGCCGCGCGTATAGGCGGCCGCATCGTAGTCGAGCCGCTGATCGTCGTTCACGCAGTACACGTGCGGCGCACGCGTGTCTGCCGCTGCGACATCGGATGTTGCCCCGGCAGCCTTGCCGTCCAGCACCAGAAGCAGTTCCTTGCATTCGTTGCCGGTGGAGACGATGTGCACTTCGGCCACAGTGCCCGCGAAATCGTCGACCGCCTTGCGCCAGTCGAGCATCGGCGACAGTTTGATCATCACATATCGCGCCTTAGCCAGCAGCAGATCGCGCAGCGCCAGCACGTCGGGCGTGCAGTCCTCGATCGCGTAGGTGCGGGCGCCGTGCTCGTCGCGGCGGGCCGGGTCGATGTAGATCAGCTGCGCCGGCTCCATCGCACGTAGGTATTCGACGCCGTCGCCGCACACCACCTGTGCTTGCGTGAGGCCCAGCGCCGCCATATTGTGCGCGGCCAGTTCGCATAGATGCGATTGGCGTTCCACGTACGTGGCGTGACCGAATCCGCGGGCGAGATATGAGAAATCGACGCCGAATCCGCCTGTCAGGTCCGTCATGGTCGCGTCGTTGGCCGTCTGTCCCGCCGATTGCGGCAGAGATCGCAACAGACGCCGGGCGATTTCGGCCTTGTATTGCGCTGTGAACTGCGATGAGCACTGTTCCATGGAAATATGCGCGGGATAGACGATATCCGCGCAGGCGGCCCATTGCGGCAGTTTGTTGCGGGCGATTTGCCAGCCCGCGATCTGGTCGAGCGCGGCCGGCAGGTCGAGGTCCGCCGTCCGTTTGGTTTTTGAGCGCCAGGTCACGCACGTCTTCATTGCGATGCGCCTCGGCGAAGGCGCGCGTCACGTCGTTGAGCAGTGGTCCGTCACTCATGGTTCCTCTCCCCTTCTTCGCAAGTATCTGCCATGTCGCACGCATATCGTCGCACGCGTATCCTGCGTCCGTGGCGCATCGGTATTGCGTCCTTGTCGATTGCCTTCGTCATCTTATCTTTCCTGTGGATAACAAGTGGACAAATGTGGATGAATGTGGATAACGCCCATATTTTGTGCCTGAGTCAACGTCGCACCACGAAATACCGGCGGCGATTTTCCCCATTTTTGTGGGGTGTGGATATCGGTTATCCACAATTTTCACATAGGAAATTCCTTATGTTCCGCCATTTTGTGAATATCCTTGTGGATAATCCACCACGTTATCCCCGACTTACCCACAGGTTTGACCTCACTTATCCACAAAGTTATCCACGGATGTGGAAAACTACATGTGTGTAGTTCCCGCATTACTGGTACAGAAGTGACATATGCATCAGCGGATTGCCGGCGTTGCATCCCACGATGATCGCCACGACCACCACGAACACCGTGATGCCGTACACCGTGGTGCGCCACGTCAGGCTTTTGCCGCGGAACGCATGCAGGCCGGTGACCAGCAGCCACGCAAGCACGCCGCCGACGATGAATCCGCCGACATGCGCCTGCCATGCAATGCCCGGCGTGATCACCGGCATCAGGAAGTTGATCAGCATCCAAATCAGCATCGAACGAATATCGATGCCTATTCTCCTGTACACCACCAGAATCGCGGCGAACAGGCCGAACAGCGCGCCGGACGCGCCATATGCGGCGGTCATCCATCCCGACGGCGAGCACACGGCCCACACCATCAGTCCGGCGCCGCCGCCCAATCCGGACAGCAGGTACAGCGCAAGATACGGCCAATGCCCCATCATGCGTTCCAGCACGGGCCCCACGCACCACAAAGTAAGCATGTTGAACAGGATGTGCCACAGCGAGGTCGGCTGGTGCAGGAACATCGAGGTGATGAAGGTCCACGGGTGCCGGACGGCCGTGGCGGGCAGCAGCATGCCGGCGTTCACGAACGCGTTGCCGCCTTCGGGCCAGACGAGGAAGAGGACCGCTTCGATGGCCCACACCACGATGCAGATCGCCATGATGGCGGTGGTGATGACCGGGTCGCCGTTGCGCCACCGGTATCGCAGCGATCGGGCGGAGAACAGATCCTTGAACGATGGGGAATCGGGAAACAGACTGAATCGTTGGTATGCCATAGCTCAACACTACCGGCACATGCGGTATTTTCCGGCGCGTAAATCCACCCAATCGACACATTCCACGAATTAAGATAGGGAACAGAGCTGGCTTGAACGAGCAGGTCAGCCAGTGTTTGGAAACCTTGAAAGGAGCCGTCATGGAGAACAAGTCTTCTAACGGTTGGAAGTTCTTCGCACTGCTCTTCGGAGCTTTGCTTGCTGGCGTCGTCGGTCTGTACATCTACAAGCAGCAGAATCCCAACTATGACCCGTGGGAGGAACCGTGGGAGAACAGCTCCTCGCCGGTCGACCTGGGCCTGACCAAGGACGCCGAGCCGGAGGCCGACGCCACTGCCGCCGCTCCTGCCGCTGAGCCGGAAGCCGCCTGATTTCGCCTTTCCCGGCACACCTATGCCGCGTTGGGTTTGTTGCTTCGCCCTGTATCTTGCGATACAGGGTTTTTTCTTTTGCTTTTGCGATTGCGATTGACTTGCGGCCTTCCGTCGTACTGTCACTGTATTGCCACGTACGTTCGGGCACTACCGGCATACGCAATCGGACATGCGAAAAACATACGAAAAGGCCCTTGGAAAATCCCAAGGGCCTTCGTCGTCATCACTTATCCGCCCATTGCGAAACGGACGGAACGGAAGCGATCATGCGTACGTCGGCGATGCCGGCGACGTTTCATGACCGCTTCATAATCACTTGAGCGGACCGGTGTGCCAGATGCGCTCGAGGTAATCCTCGATGGAGCGGTCGGAGCTGAAGTAGCCGGAGTTGGCCACGTTGAGCACGGCCATGCGGCTCCACTTCATCGGATCGCGGTAGGTTTCCTCGATCTGGGCCTGGATGTCCATGTACGCGCGGAAGTCGGCGAGCGTCATGAAGTAATCCTTGTTCAGCCAATCGTTGACGAGGTCCTTGTAGGTGTCCTTGTCGCCGTCGGAGAAGGTGCCGTCGGCAACCATATCGATGGCGGCCTTGAGCTGCGGGTCCTTCTCGTAGTACTCGCGGGACAGACCCTTGGTGTCGTAGCCCTTGGCGTACAGCGCGGAGACTTCCGGCTCGGTCATGCCGAACAGGAAGAAGTTCTCGGCGCCCACGCGTTCACGGATCTCGACGTTGGCGCCATCGAGGGTGCCGACGGTCAGAGCGCCGTTGAGGGCGAACTTCATGTTGCCGGTGCCGGAGGCTTCCTTGCCGGCCTGGGAGATCTGCTCGTCGAGGTCGGTGGCCGGGATGAGGTTCATGGCCAGCTCGATGTTGTAGTTCCACGGGAAGTAGACGTTCAGCTTGCCCTTGACGTCCGGGTCGTTGTTGATGACGCGGGCGACGTTGTTGATCAGCTGGATGGTCTGCTTGGCCAGGTAGTAGCCCGGAGCGGCCTTGGCGCCGAACACGATGGTGCGCGGCATGATGTCGTCGGCGGAGACCTTGCCGGACTTGATGTCGGCGTAGTCGGCGATGACGGACAGGATCTTCAGGGCCTGGCGCTTGTACTCGTGCAGACGCTTGACCATGGTGTTGATCATGGTGTTCGGGTCGATGTCGAAGCCGTACTTGCGCTTGGCGAAGTTGGAGAAGTCGACCTTGTTGGCCTGCTTGACGGCGGCGAACTTCTTGACGAACTCGTCATCGTCGGCCAGCGGGATGAGGCCCTTGAGCAGTTCGAGGTCGCTCAGCACTTGTCGGTGCCGAGGCCTCGGTGATGAGGTCGGACAGGCGCGGGTTGGCCAGCTTGATGAAGCGGCGAGGGGTCACGCCGTTGGTCACGTTGGTGAACTTGTCCGGATACACGTCGGAGAAGTTCTTCAGGGTGACGTCCTTGAGCAGCTGGGAGTGCAGCTCGGCCACGCCGTTGACGTGGGAGCCGCCATAGGTGGCCAGGTAGGCCATGCGCACGGAGTCGCCGGTGTTAGATGGCCATGTCCTTGATGGTCTCCTCGGCAACGCCCTTGGCCTTGAGCTCGGCCTCGAACTGGTCGTTGATCTTCTCGATGATCTCGAGATGACGCGGCAGCAGTTCGCCGATGAGCTTGGACGGCCACACTTCCAGAGCTTCCGGAAGCAGGGTGTGGCAGGTGTAGTTGAAGGTCTTGTTGGTAATCGTCCAGGCGGTGTCCCAATCGTAGCCATACTCGTCCATGAGCACGCGCATGAGCTCCGGAATGCCGATGACCGGGTGGGTGTCGTTGAGCTGGAAGTTGATCTTGTCCGGGAAGGTGGTCAGATCCGGCTTGTCCTGGCCCGGGTAGAAGACGCGGATGGCGTCGTGGATGGAGGCGGACACGAAGAAGTACTGCTGCTCGAGACGCAGCGCCTTGCCCTGCGGGGTGGAGTCTTCCGGGTACAGGATCTTGGAGATGTTCTCGGCCTCGACCTGCGGCTTGACGGCGTCGAGGTACTCAGACTGGTTGAAGGTGAGCAGGTCGAACTCGTCGTAGCTCTTGGCGGTCCACAGGCGCAGGGTGTTCACGCGGCCGGAGGCGTAGCCGGAACCATGTAGTCGACCGGGACGGCGCGCACGGACCAAGCCGGCTTCCAGACCTTCTTGCCGTTCTCCTCGACGACTTCGCCGCCGAAGGAGACCTTCTGATCGCGGTTGTAGTCGATGTGGCCCCACGGCTCCTCGTTGGCCAGCCAGTAATCCGGGGTTTCGATCTGCTTGCCGTTCTCGTCGAATTCCTGCTTGAAGATGCCGTACTTGTACTGGATGCCGTAACCGAACGCCGGCACGCCGAGGGAGGCGAGGGAGTCGATGAAGCAGGCGGCCAGACGGCCCAGACCACCGTTGCCCAGGCCCGGCTCGTATTCGGCGTCGATGACTTCCTGCGCATCGAAGCCGAGAGCTTCCACGGCCTTGTCGAACTGATCGGTCAGTCCGGCGTTGAGCAGCGCGTTCTCGAGCTGCTTGCCCATGAGGAACTCAGCGGACAGGTAGCCCACGGCCTTGGTGTTGCCGTTGACCATGTCGGCCTGGGTCTTCATCCAGGAATCCACGAGATGGCGACGCACTGCGGCGGACGCGGCAACGTACACGTCGGCCGGCTTGGCCTGCTCGACGGTGACGCCCTGGGTGTACTTCAGCTGCTCACGAATCTCGTCAGCGAACTGTTCCGCGGTGACCGCGGACTTCGGTGCGGTAATTTCAGTCATTGATTGACTCCCTTTGACGGATACTCTCCAGGAACATTATGCCTTACTTCAGCGTCCTTGCATTTGCGGCCGCATGAACACTAAGTAACATCATGCATACGTTCTCATGTACAGCATACTACGTAATCATAAAAAGACGAAATTCCCAGCAATCGTAAGCCGGCATTCGTTTGCAAAAAACATTGCAAAAACTGCAAACGCAACGCATGGCGCCCATTAAGCGAGGGCACCACAATCGCAGGAAAATCGCCCCTCAAACCCCTATTTAGTTACGACTACATCGTTTGCAAAGTTCCATCATAGTCGTTTGCGGGCTGCACAATACCGGTATGGCTGTCATACGAGAACAAGACTTGGGCAAAGGACGCGGCGCCTTCGAACAGTGGCAGGACGCGGCGCACAACATTTTCAGCGAGCAGCTGCCGGCCGATGACGACGCCGCTTTCGATTTCCGGCTCAACTTCTCGCCGCGTCTGCCGCGCCAGCTGTGGGCGATGGCGGTGCGCTACTCGCTATACCTGCTGGAAAAGAAGGCGCCGGGCGAAGGCGTGGAGGTGCGCGTGGCACCGTGGGGCGCCATCAAGATCCTCGACGGGCCGGCGTCCGATCCGCACAATCTCACGCCGCCGGACGTCATCGAACTGGACCCCGACGTATGGATGAGGCTCGCCACCGGCATCACCAGCTGGGACGAGGAAAAGGACGCCGGGCGCATCACCGCCGTCGGCGAACGCGACGATCTGAGCGGGTTGCTGCCGCTGGCATAGGAATAGATCGCGGCGCGGCGCGACCGGCGATGGTTTGCGGGACGAGCACGACAATCGCCCGACAATCGCAATCGAAATAATAAAAAAATGGCCCGCGGTCGAAACCACGGGCCATTCGTTGAAAAAATCTGTGCAGTCAGTCCTGCTTCTTCGGCTTCAGCGCGCTGGGCACCGGCATCGGGATGGGCTTGTGCGGCTTCGACGCGGCCTTTGCCGCCGGAAACTCGCCACTCGTGGCCTTCGCCGCGGCTTCCGCGGCCCACTTGGCGTATTCGTCAAGGTCATCGGCGGAATCGGAAGACGTTTGGCCGTCCCCAACGGTCTCATCTTCGGCGTCCACATCGTGAGAATACTTGGCTTCGATATCGGCAAACGGGTCGAAGGAACCAGAACCGGGCTCCTGCGCACCGAGCTCCTTGGCAAGCTCATCGTAATCGGTGTCGGTGGTCAGGTACTTGAGCTTTCGGGCTATTTTCTGCTGTTTGGCTTTCTGACGTCCGCGGCCCATCTGACCCCCCTGAAATTACTGTGCTATCAATTCATCAAACAAGAGAGTACCACTTATTGCGCATTATTTCGTTGTCGGCTCAGACTTTTACGATAAAATCGTTGATTTTCTTAAGAAAAGGACACGTATGACGGACGAAACCCAGGAGCAGCAGATCACTGCTGTCGGCAATGAAATGAGCGCCAGCTCCTCGCCGCAAAGAAGCGTTCCGACGAAACCCTCGCCGCAATCGAAAAGAATCCGGGCAAGTTCACCATGCTCACCGGCGACCGTCCGACCGGCCGCCTGCACATGGGCCATTACTTCGGCACGCTGCGCAGCCGCGTGGAGATGCAGAACAAGGGCGTGCACACCAACATCATCATCGCCGACTATCAGGTAATCACCGACCGTGACACCACCGAGCACATCCAAGACAACGTGCTCAACCTGATCCTCGACTACATGGCCGCCGGCATCGATCCGGAGAAGACCATGATCTACACGCACTCCTCCGTGCCGGCCGAAAACCAACTCATGCTGCCGTTCCTGTCGCTCGTCACCGAGTCCGAACTGCACCGCAATCCGACCGTCAAAGCCGAGATGGAGGCTTCCGGCCACGCACTGACCGGTCTGCTGCTGACCTACCCGGTCCATCAGGCCTGCGACATCCTGTTCTGCAAGGGCAATATCGTGCCGGTGGGCAAGGACCAGCTGCCGCACATCGAACTGACCCGCACCATCGCCCGCCGCTTCAACGAGCGTTACGCCAAGAAGAACCCGGTGTTCCCGGAGCCTGACGCCATCCTGTCCGATGCGCCGGAGATTCCAGGCCTCGACGGCCAGAAGATGAGCAAATCCCGTGGCAACTCCATCATGCTGAGCGCCACCGCAGCGGAGACCGCCAAGCTCATCAAGAAGAGCCGCACCGATTCCGAACGCAAGATCACCTTCGATCCGATCAACCGTCCGGAGGTCTCCGCACTGCTGACCACCGCGGCGCTGACCACCGGCCGCGACCCGAAGGAAATCGCCGAGGAGATCGGTGATTCCGGCGCGGGCGCACTGAAGATGTACGTGGTTGAATCCGTGAACAACTTCCTTGCCCCGATGCGCGAACGCCGCGCCGAGCTGGCCAAAGATATGGATTACGTGCGTGACGTGCTCGCCGAGGGCAACAAGAAGGCCAATGCCATCGCCAACGAGACGCTGGAGCAGGTGCGCGACGCCATGGGCATGCGCTACTGAGCGCGTTTGAGCCGTGCGGCCGTCGCACGCTTACGTGTTCGCACGTTCACAACGAGAAATGGGTCGGGAACCACATCGGTTCCCGACCCATTTCGCTTACAAATGGCGGATTACGCCTTCCGCCGGATGCCATCCCGCTTAGATCTGCGAGCGCTTCTCCCCTGCGGCGATTTCTGCGGCCACAAGGTCGTCGTCCACGTGACGGTCGTCCGGATCGTCGAGATAGTGGTCGAATTCGTGCAGCACTTCCGCGCTTGGCGCAGGCGTGAGCAGCGAGATCACCACGATGAACAGCAGCGAGACGATGAACGCCGGCAGCAGCTCGTAGATGGCGAAGATGCCACCGAGCGGCTTGACGAGGTTGTGCCAGATGAGCACGGTGGCCGTGCCGGACAGCATGCCCGCGATCGCGCCGTACTTGTTGGTGCGCCTCCAGTACAGCGAGGTGAGCATCAGCGGTCCGAAGGATGCGCCGAGGCCGGCCCACGCGTACGAGACCACTTGGAAGATCGAGGAGTTCTGGTCGAACGCCACCACGATGCCGAAGATGAACATGACGAGCAGCGTGATGCGCGCCACCATCATCACCTGGCGGTCGGTGGCCTTGCGGTGCAGCAGTCCGCGGAAGATGTTCTCGCCGACGGCCGAGGCGCCGATGATCATGTACGAGGACGAGGAGCTCATGGACGCGGCGAAGATGCCGGACACGACGATGCCGCACATGAAGCTCGGCAGCAGCGCCTGCGACACCACGATGAAGATGTTCTCCGCGGCCGCCTGCGTGGCGAACTGCGTCGGCATCATGGCACGGCCGACCAGGCCGATGCACACGCCGCACGCCAGCGAGATCACGCACCACGTGGTGGCGATGATGCGGGATTTCTTGATTTCCTCGGAACTGCGGATGGACAGGAACCGCACAAGCACCTGCGCATGCCGAAGTAGCCCAGGCCCCACGCGAGCATGGAGATGATGGTGATGATGCCGTAGTCGGCGGGCGCGCCGAACATGGCCTGTCCGGCCTTGACGATCTGCTCGCCGGCGTCGTTGAGGATCGGCGTGGCCACATGCGTGCCGTCGAGGAATCCCGGAATGCCCTTGAGGAAGGCGACGGTGTTGTCGATGCCGCCGGCGGACGCCACGGAGCCGATGAACACCACGGCCAGCGCGAAGAACATGAGCAGGCCCTGGATGAAGTCGGTCACGACCACGGACAGATAGCCGCCGATGATGGTGTACGCGAACACGATGGCGGCGCCGATCACCATGGTCAGGTGGTAGTCCCAGCCGAACAGCGTGGAGAAGAGTTTGCCGACGGTCACGAAGCAGCTGCCGACGTACACGCAGAAGAATACGAGGATGATGAGCGCAGCGATGGTGGATACGATATTGCGATCGTCATGGAAGCGCTTGGAGAAGAAGTCCGGAATGGTGATCGCGTCGCCGGCCACCACGGAGTAGCGGCGCAGACGGCGTGCGACGAGTTTCCAGTTGAGGTACGTGCCGAGCGCCAGACCGATGGCCGTCCACATCGGGTCGGCCGCGCCGGTGAAGTAAGCGACGCCCGGCAGGCCCATAAGCAGCCAGCCGCTCATGTCGGAGGCTTCCGCGCTCAATGCCGTCAGCCACGGTCCGACGCCACGCCCACCCGCGAAATACTGTTTGGTGGAGGAATTGGACCTCTTGGAGTAGACGAAGCCGATGGTCAGCATGGCCGCGAAGTACAAGACCATGGCCAGCAGCACCCAGAAATCTTTGGTTACCAAGTGTTTTTACCCTTCTGCAGGTTATTAAATGTCGTAGCGCCAGGATTTATCGGTCACTACTCGTGCCATCGCCAGGCCGATCGGCAGGCAGATGATCACCATGAACGCACGGAACGCCCAATCAAGCGCGTTCAGCGTATCGAACTGGCCGAGGTGGAACATGGCCTGGTACATGTACAAACCGGGCACCATGATCACAATAGACGGAACCGTCAGGCAGATGCGCGGATATCCCAAATGCGGAGCAAGCAGGCCGTGGCGCACCGCCGAACGCCATGCGGAGGCGAGCAGGCCGGCAAGGAACGCGCCGATGAACGCGCCGGCTTCCGCGGGCACGCCCAAGTCGACGATCTCCAATCGCAAAGTATCGGTGATGGCGCCGATGGTGGCGGCGACGAGGCACATGCGCTGCGGGGAATTGAACATCACGGAGAAGCCCCACACACCGATGAACGCGAACAGCATGCGCAGCAGGCAGTTGATGACGGGGTTCAGTCCGAGCGGCTCGAATCCCTGCGGATTCAGGTGCACGATCGAAGCGACCATCCATCCTGCAAGCGTCGCCATCAGGATGATGCACAGCACGTAGGTGAGTCGTTGCACGCCTGATGGGAAGTCGATTTTCGCCATGTCAAGTCCGCCGGTTATCAGCGGGAATCCGGGGATGACGAACAGCATCGCGCCGATATACGCGGTGTCGTGCTGCAAGGCGATCGGATCGAACAGGCCAATCAGTCGCAGCATGCCGGTGCATGCCAGCGCGGCGACGGCCACGCAGACGAACGTCACGAAGAATTGGTTGAGATGGTGGGCGAACAGGCGGCGACGCAGCCAGTGGCCGAGGCCGGCGCCAACGAACGCGCCGATCATGTCGTACGGGCCGCCGCCGAGCAGGAACACGAAGGATGCGCAGGCGCAGGCGGACGCGAGTCCCGCGAAGGCCGGCGAATACAGCGGTTTGCGACGTTCGATCATGTCGAGTCGCTCGTGCGCCTGCCGTACGGTGACGCCTTGCGATTCGCCCGCGGCTTTCCCGATATGGTCGAAATGCTCGGCATATTCCTTCGGCGGTTTGCAGTTGCGGTTCTTACGCGGCTTTTCCGCGACCGAATCGCCATTGCTACGTCCGGCCGCGGCCGCCGCCTCGATATCGCGCATGTGCAGCGGACGTGCGGTGGAATCGCCTTCCTGCGCGCGTTCCGTGACCATTTCCAGCGCGTCGAGCACGGGATCGTCGGAACCTTCCTGGTTCTGCTCGGCCTTCTGCCGTTCCTTGAGCTGCTTGGACAGTTCGGCCGCACCTGCGAGGCGTCGCGCTTGTCGAGATGCTGCATCAGCCCTTCGGAAACGTCGGATTGGCTGTGGTACATAGAGCCTTTGCCGAGGTTGACGTTGAACCAGTCGGCGAAGTGCTCGAGCAGCCAGATGCGTTCGGTGTTGACGCCGGTGGTCGGCAGGTCGACGACTTCGGTGATGCGGTCCTTGCCGTCCGTGCAGGAGGCCTCGATGTCGGTGAGGTTCACGTCGGCGCGCACGTGCACGCCCAATGGATAGGCGATGCGGTGCATCATTTCACGTACGCGGAAGCTGCCTGTTCCGGCGCCGAGGTCAAGCATGCCGACGCGGACGATCACGCTGGCTTTCGCCGCGATGCCGGCTTCGGTTACCGGCTTGTCCCAATCGCGTTCGATGTCTTCCATATCGAGCGGAATGGAGTGGGTGTGGAATTTGCTGACCGCCTTCGCGCTGCTGTCAACGCGTTCGGTGTTCTCATCATGTTCATGTAGTGCGCTCACACTATTCAGGTCTAACGTGTGGGCTGGTCGGATATTTTCCGAACATTCCCACATGCCCATTTTCCGGACATTCAATGTCCACGATGCGAACCATTCCGGCGTTTCCGTAACCAAACTGTCGATTTGCCGCGCCTACAATGGTCGAGCATTTACCCACCAAGCTTAGGGCTGTGGGCTCGCAACAGACGGCCAAAACAATCGCGGAGGTGCCGCGAAGGACCGACAGACCGAGCAACCCGATGGTTTGGAGAAGGAGGTCTGATGACAACTGAAAACGAACAGATCACGCCTGCGGACGCGGCTATCGTCTCGTCCGGCACCGGCACCAAGGGCCCTGAGGAGCGTGATCTTCCCGCATCCCTCAAAGAGGAAATGGATCTGTGTCTGCAGATTCTTCGCGAGGTGCTCGGTGAGTTCGATGAAAACCTGTTGGCCAAGTTCGATGAAGTGCGCGAACACGCGCTGAAGGCCAGTGACGAACGTTTCTCCGGCATTCTTTCGGATACGAATCCCGACCAGGACGACCTGCAGAAGGTGGTCGACATCGTCGACAAGATGGATGTCCACGACGCCCAACTGCTGGCTCGCGCCTTCACCACCTACTTCCATCTGGCCAATCTGTGCGAGGAGAACTACCGTGTCTCCGTGCTGCACAGCCGTGAGAACGCCGTTGACGACACCCAGGCCGTCGATCCGGTGAACGAAATGACCTGCGCCTACCACCAGCTCATCAACGAGATGGGTCCGGCCAGAGCCAAGGAGCTGCTCGACCAGCTCGAGTTCCATCCGGTGTTCACCGCGCATCCGACCGAAGCCCGCCGTAAGGCCGTGGAAGGCAAGATCCGCCGCATCTCCCAGCTGCTCGAAGCGCATAAGCTGCTCGGCGGCTCGGACAAGAAGGAAAACTCCCGTCGACTCTTCAACGAGATCGACGCGCTGTTCCGCACCTCCCCGATCGCGCTGAAGAAGCCGACTCCGGTTGAGGAAGCCGACACCATTCTTGATATCTTCGACAACACGCTGTTCTACACCATTCCGCAGGTCTACCGTCGTTTCGACGACTGGGTCCTCGGAGACAAGGCCGGCCTCGTGCCGCCGGTGTGCCCGGCGTTCTTCCATCCGGGAAGCTGGATCGGTTCCGACCGTGACGGCAACCCGAACGTCACCGCCAAGGTGAGCCGTCAGGTGGCCCGCAAGTTCAGCGACCACGTGCTGGGCGCGCTGGAGATCGAAACCCGCCGCGTCGGCAAGAACCTGACGATGGAGGCCGAGACCACCCCGCCGAGCGCCGAGCTCAAGTCCCTGTGGAACCACCAGAAGGAAATGAGCGAGCGTCTGACCGACAAGGCCGCGCTGATCTCCACCAAGGAGCTGCACCGCGCCGTCATGCTGGTCATGGCAGACCGTCTGAAGGCCACCATCGACCGCGACGCCGACCTCATGTACCACTCCTGCGAGGACTACATCGCCGATCTGAAGACCGTGCAGCGCTCCCTCGCCGAAGCCAACGCCAAGCGTTCCGCCTACGGCCCGCTGCAGGACCTCATCTGGCAGGCCGAGACCTTCGGCTTCCACATGGTCGAGATGGAGTTCCGTCAGCATTCCGTCGTGCATTCCCGCGCTCTGGAGGACATCCGCGAGCATGGCCTGCACGGTGAGCGTGGCGAGCTGCAGCCGATGACCCACGAGGTGCTCGACACCTTCCGCGCGCTCGGTTCCATCCAGAAGCGCAATGGCATCAAGCCGCCCGCCGTTACATCATCTCCTTCACCAAGAGCGCCCAGAACATCAAGGACGTGTACGAACTGAACCGTCTGGCGTTCTCCCACCCCGAGGATGTTCCGACCATCGACGTGATCCCGCTGTTCGAGCAGCTTGAGGATCTGCAGAACTCGGTGGACGTGCTTGAGGAAATGATCAAGATCCCGGAGGTCCAGGCTCGTCTGAAGGCACCGGCGGCAAGATGGAAGTCATGCTCGGCTACTCCGACTCCTCGAAGGACGCCGGCCCGACCTCCGCCACCCTGC
>ENA-OQBX01000007-OQBX01000007.1-human-gut-metagenome-genome-assembly--contig:-NODE-7-length-17156-cov-0.942803_pt1 | contig 17156 bp, 23 predicted proteins | sample MGYA00242754_ERZ504569 | MGnify/ENA primary metagenome ERZ504569 (study PRJEB26092, sample SAMD00036254) | human gut metagenome | host: Homo sapiens | study: EMG produced TPA metagenomics assembly of the...
CTCCATCAAACCTCCTAATAACATCTATCATACATCAATAGACATCAATGCAACATCATGCGGCGAGGCGCGTGGCTTCCACTGCGGCGCGCAGCCGGTCGTCGGGCATGGCGATGTACCGTTGCGTGGTCTCGACCGAGGCGTGCCCCAAGAGCTTGGAGACGAGCAGCAGGTCTCGTGTGGCGGCGTAGGTCGTGGTCGCGTACCTGTGGCGCAGGCTGTGGGCCCCGTCCATCCGTCGCCCAAGAGGTCGCTCAGGTGTCGGCCGACGTAGGAGATTCGGCGTGGCCGCTCCACCGGCCGGGGAACAGATAGCCGTGGGCGGAGCGGATCAGCAGGGCGAGGTCGTCGCCGATCGGCACGATGCGTTGCTTGTCGCCCTTGCCTACGACGACGAGGCTCCAGCCCACGAGGTCGCGCATGACGTCGCGGCTGTGCACCTTCGCTATCTCGAAGCGTCTCAAACCGCATTCCGCGCCGAGACGCAGCATGAGCCGTTCGCTGTCCGTGGCCTTGCGCAGTGCGGTGAGTATGACCACGTCCGGGCATGGCCGGGGATGCGGTTCGGGACGCTTGACGGTGGGTAGGAACTCGCTCGGATCGGCCTCGCTGCGGCCGGACGCTTTGAGCCATCGGAAATAGCTGACGCAGGCGTTCTTTCGCGCCCTTGCGTGTCTCGGGCTTCCAGTCCTTCGCGGCGAAGTGGGCGAGCAGGTCGTCGCCCTCCACGGTCCCTAGGATCGCCCTCAAGCGCCCGCGACAGTGCGCTCATCTGGCAGCGCCGCGTGTTGAGCGTGTTGGTGGAGTAGCCCGCCGCCTTCAGTGAGTCGAGCCACATGTTGATAGATTCTGCCCAGAGTGGGGCTGGATGTTGTTTTTTCACGGGACATCATCGTCCAATCGGCAATAATGCTGCTAGGAAACAAAAAGCCGTCACGATAAATTCGTGACGGCTCCCGCGATTCGTAGCGGGGACAGGATTTGAACCTGTGACCTCTGGGTTATGAGCCCAGCGAGCTACCGAGCTGCTCCACCCCGCGTCGGCTTGCCTTCATTGAGGCAGCTCTAACTACTTTACGGATGTTGGCTAATAAGTCAAATCGGCGTGTCGCATATTGCGCTGCTAGTGAAATCGCATATCCGATAACGCGTTATCCGTTTTTCGTATAACGCTGCGGACCGTCGATGAAAACCGCCGAATACGCCATATCCGGGTCCGCACCATAATAGGAAACATGCCTATCAAGATTCCCAGCGGCCTTCCGGCCAGAGACATTCTCGACTCCGAGCGCATCTTCGCGCTTGAAAAGCCCGAAGCGGAGCGCCAGCGTGTGCGTCCGCTCAAGCTGGTGATCCTGAACCTCATGCCGAAGAAGATCGAGACCGAAACGCAACTGCTGCGTCTGATCTCCAAGAGCCCGCTGCAGGTCGAGGTCGACTTCATGAAGACCTCCACCCACGAGGCCACGCACGTGAGCGCCGACCATCTGGTGAAGTTCTACGAGACGCTCGACGCGTTCAAAGACAACTATTACGACGGTCTTGTGGTGACGGGAGCGCCCGTCGAACACCTCGATTTCGAGCAGGTCGACTACTGGGACGAGTTCAAGCAGATTCTCGACTGGGCATCCACCCACGTCTTCTCCACCATGTACCTGTGCTGGGGCGCGATGGGCGCGCTCAACTATCGGTACGGCGTGCGCAAGGAGCTGCTGCCGGAGAAGCTCTTCGGCGTGTTTCCCCAGTATCTGCAGGACGAATACTGCTTCCTCACCAACGGTTTCGACGAGATCTGCCTGCAACCGCATTCCCGCCTGGCGGGGGTCAACGAGGGTGATATCGCCCATAATCCCGAGCTGCAGGTGCTCACGTGGGGTCCGAAGTCCGGCCCGGGGCTCATCGCCACGCGTGACTTCTCCGAAGTGTTCGCGCTCGGCCATTGGGAATACGGCAAGTACACGCTCGCCGAGGAATACGAGAGGGATATGAAGAAGGGCATGACCAACGTGCCGTTCCCCGAAAACTATTTCCCGCATGACGATCCGAAGCTCGAACCGCTGTTCGCCTGGCGCGCCCACGCCAACCTGCTGTGGCGCAACTGGCTCAACTGGGTCTATCAGACCACGCCATACGATTTGAGCGAAGTACCGCAGCTGCGCGAGGAGAAGCGCCTCGGCACCGACCGTTCGATCCGGCACGAGCCCGGTTCTCCGCGTGTCGACGCGTTCACGCCATTCTCGCACGATGGATACGGTGTCATTCGCGGCTGATTTCACGAAGATCGGCGAGTACTGACAAGTATTGGCGATTGTCCCACGATTGCCGCTTTTGCGCGGTGTCGTGGGCTTTTTGCGCGGTTTTTGTTGCCTGCTGCGACATCGTTTCATTTTCGCTGTCATATATTATGGTGCGATATGTTAAGTAAAACGTTTTATCAAGCAGTGTTGCAAACGATGTCTATTTTGGTGTGAATGGGGGTGAAATAGGCCGAATCGACAACGGCCGTGGTTGTGTCTAATAGTCCCCGCAACGTGCGAAACGCCGGTTTTCGCTATACGGTAGTAGGGGAAAGCTCCCGGTGCGGCATGTTGTCTAGCCACGGGCTGATAATCCTTTGCAGCCATTCGGGGCTGGTATGCGAACGCGTTTATGGGCGCGTTAACATAGAACCCGAAGGATGTTCTGGTTTGGTAACCGGAACGTCACATTCGACTCAGCTGTTGGGCTAGACTAACAGCTGACACAAGAGCAGGAGGCGTGAATGATTAGTGCATTGGGAGAGGGCATCATGACCATCGCCGATGGTCCAGAGATGCCGAGCATCAATGACTTCCTTCCCGATCCGTTTGTTTTTCAAGGCACGCCGTTCGCCATCAACCGCATCATCCTCGTTCGTATTCTTGCGACCGTCATCATGCTGCTGGTTCTCGGAATTACGGCAAGCCGTGCAAAGCTCATCCCTGGCCGTTGGCAGGGCGCAGTCGAATGGCTGATCGAGTTTGTCCGCGACAACATCGTCTATCAGGTGATGGGCGAGCTGCGTGGCAAGCGTTATGTGCCGATGATCACCACCGTGTTCTGCACGTTGCTGGTCTTCAATCTGTGCGGCATCATCCCGGGCTTCAACATCGCGGCAAGCGCGTCCATCACGCTGCCTCTGGTGGTTCGCCATGTGGTGCTTCTGCCAGTACTGGATTGCCGGCATCCGTGAAAAGGGCCTTGGCCACTTCCTGAGGGACGAGATCTTCCCGAAGGGCGTTCCGGCCCCGATCTATATTCTGCTGTCCCCGATTCAGCTGCTTGAGCTGCTGATTATCCGCCCGTTCTCGTTGACGATCCGACTGTTCGCCAACATGGTTTCGGGCCACCTGATCCTTGCGTTGTGCCTCTCGGCCACGCAGTTCTTCCTCGTTGATGTGGTGAACAAGCTGATGATGCCGTTCGGCATCATCACCTTCGCGGCTGGCATGTTCATGTTCCTGTTCGAGGCGCTGGTCGCCTGCCTGCAGGCTTACATCTTCGCCATCCTGACCACCGCGTACATCAATATGAGCTATCCGGAGATCGACTGACCGCCGGCTTTTTAAGTGTTGCTTCTTGTCAAGCAATAACCAGAAAGGAAACAATCATGGATATCGTTACCCTCGCTGAGGTTGCCGGCAACCTGAACGTCGTTGGCTACGGCCTCGCCGCCATCGGCCCTGGCATCGGTCTGGGCATCCTGATCGGCAAGACCATCGAAGGCACCGCTCGCCAGCCTGAGCTCGGCAGCCGTCTGCAGACCCTCATGTTCCTGGGCCTGGCATTCGTCGAGGTGCTGGCACTGCTCGGCTTCGTGCTCGCCTTCATCAAGTAAGACTTGATCCCCAAGGTAAACACCGAAGACGCAAACGAACGTGAAAGGAGGAAGACACTATGGTGACCGCAGCTAGCGAGATGGAACTGTTCCTTCCGAAAAGCTACGACATTTTCTGGTCGTTGGTCATTCTGATCATCGTCGCCGTGTTCTTCTACAAGTTCTTCCTGCCGAAGTTCCAGGCCGTGTTCGATGAGCGCGCAGCCAAGATCGAAGGTGGCATCGCCAAGGCCGAACAGGCCCAGAAGGATGCCGACGAAGCCAAGGCGAAGTACGATGCCCAGCTGAGCAACGCACGCGTCGAGGCTTCCAAGATCCGCGACGACGCTCGCGCGGAAGCATCGCACATCATCGCCGACGCACGTACCCGTGCCGAGGCTGATGCGGCGCAGATCACCGCCACCGCCCAGCGTTCCATCGAATCCCAGCAGCAGCAGGCTCTGGTGAGCCTGAAGGGTGAGGTCGGCGTGCTGGCAACGGCACTGGCCGGCAAGATCCTGGGCAGCAAGCTGGAAAGCGACGACGTGCAGTCGACGATGATCGACCAGATGATCGCCGATCTGGACAGCGACAAGAAGTGATCGAAACCTTCAAGAAAGGGAGGTGACCAATGCGAGGAGAAGCATCGCGTATCGCAGACCGCGTTTCGCGTGACTCGCTGGCCCCCAAGCTGCGTGACAGCGGCGAGGACACATGGCGTATCGGGAACGAACTGTTCACGATCACCAACGTGCTCGACCACAACATCCAGCTTGAACGTGCCCTCACCGACCCGTCGCGCCCAGTCGAAGACAAGGTTGCGGTAGTCAAGACCCTCATTGGAGATGATGCCCATCCGTTGACGATGGAAATCATGTCCGATCTGGTGGACCGCCGTTGGAGCCGCGTATCCGACATCGCCAACGCCACCGAGGATTTCGGTGTGGACGGCATGATGCACTACGCGGACCACATGAATACGACTCTGCAGGTCTCCATCGAGCTTGCTCAGCTGCATTCGGCACTGCTCAACCTTCCGGTCGTACGCAGCAAGCTGTATGACGCAACCGTCCCTGCCGAAGCCCGTATCAAGCTGCTGTACAGTCTGATCGGCAACGCGGATTTCGACAAGGTGACTAAGCGTCTGGCCGAGCACGCGACCTGCAATCTGCGCAATCGCCGCTATCTGCAGACCATTCAGTGGCTGATCAACAAGTTCTCCCGTCATATGGGCGAATCGATGGTCACCGTCACTACGGCAACACCACTGAACCAGGAGCAGATTAAGAAGCTCATCACCATCTATTCGGCGAAGACTGGCCATCCGGTGCATATCAATTCGGTGGTCGATCCGACCGTCCTGGGTGGTATGCGCATTCAGGTGGGTGATGAGGTCACCGATAACACGGTGGTCGCACAGCTGCAACATCTTCAGCGCACGGTGAAGGCGACCGCTTGACGGCACGCCGCACGGTGAACAAGCCTGAAACAAGACTTGACTGAATTTAAAAACAACAATAAGGAGTGATCATGGCAGAACTTACCATTGATCCCACCACGATACGCAAGGCGCTCGATGAGTTCGTCGAGTCGTACAAGCCGTCGGACACCCCGACTCAAGAGGTCGGTTATGTCGCGACTGCTGGCGACGGCATTGCGCACGTGACGGGACTGCCTGGTTGCATGGCCAATGAGCTGCTGACCTTCGAAGACGGCACGCTTGGCCTGGCGTTCAACCTTGACGCCCGTGAAATCGGCGTGGTTATCCTCGGCGATTTCACCGGTATCGAGGAAGGTCAGGAAGTGCGTCGTACCGGCGAAGTGCTCTCCGTGCCCGTCGGCGACGGCTACCTTGGCCGCGTCGTGGACCCGCTAGGCAACCCGATTGACGGTCTTGGCGAAATCAAGACCGAAGGCCGTCGTATTCTCGAGGCCAGGCACCTGACGTTATGCATCGTCATCCGGTTGACGAGCCGTTGTCCACTGGCCTGAAGGCTATTGACGCGATGACGCCGATCGGTCGTGGCCAGCGCCAGCTCATCATCGGCGACCGTCAGACCGGTAAGACCGCTATCGCAATCGATACGATCATCAACCAGAAGCGCAACTGGGAATCCGGAGACCCGAAGAAGCAGGTCCGCTGCATCTACGTGGCCGTCGGCCAGAAGGGCTCCACCATCGCATCGGTGAAGCAGTCCCTGGAAGAGGCCGGCGCCATGGAGTACACGACCATCGTGGCCTCCCCGGCTTCCGATTCCGCAGGCTTCAAGTACATCGCACCGTACACCGGTTCCGCCATCGGACAGCACTGGATGTACAACGGCAAGCACGTGCTCATCGTCTTCGACGATCTGTCGAAGCAGGCCGAGGCTTACCGCTCGATTTCCCTGCTGCTGCGTCGTCCGCCGGGGCGTGAAGCTTACCCGGGCGATGTGTTCTACCTGCACTCCCGTCTGCTCGAACGTTGCGCCAAGGTTTCCGATGACCTCGGCGGCGGCTCGATGACCGGCCTGCCGATCGTCGAGACCAAGGCGAACGATGTGTCCGCCTACATTCCGACCAACGTGATCTCCATCACCGATGGCCAGATCTTCCTGCAGTCCGACCTGTTCAACGCGAACCAGCGTCCTGCTGTGGACGTCGGCATCTCCGTGTCCCGAGTCGGTGGCGCAGCCCAGACCAAGGCACTGAAGAAAGTTTCCGGTACGCTGAAGATCTCGCTGGCGCAGTACCGTTCGCTGGAATCCTTCGCCATGTTCGCTTCCGATTTGGATGCGGCTTCGAAGGCTCAGCTGAACCGTGGCGCGCACCTGACCGAGCTGCTTAAGCAGCCGCAGTTCTCCCCGTACTCGATGGAACAGGAAGTCGTGTCCGTGTGGGCCGGCACCCATGGCAAGATGGATGACCTGCCGATCGCCGACGTGCTGCCGTTCGAGAAGGCCATGCTGGATTATCTGGACCACAACACCGATATCCTCAAGACCATTCGCGAGACCGAGGACTTCACCGCCGATACCGAGGCTGCCCTCGATAAGGCTGTGGAAGCGTTCCGTGAGACCTTCGTGACCAGCGCGGGCAAGCCGCTGGTCGAGAAGAAGCCGAGCGCGAAGAACGCCACCCCGGTCGAACAGGAAAAGATCGTCGCAGGAGAGAAGTGATCCATGGGCTCGCAACTCGCATTGAAATCTAGGATCGCCTCCACCGCGTCGCTGGAGAAAATCTTCAACGCGCAGGAGATGATCGCGTCTTCGCACATCGCCAAGGCACGTGACGTGGCCTTGAACGCGAAGCCGTATACCGATGCGATTTTCGACGCCGTGCAAGCGCTGGTGGCCCACACCCATATCGACCATCCGATCGTGAAGAAGGACGAGGACAACCCCCCGAGTGGCTGTCCTCGCCCTCACCTCGGATCGTGGTATGGCGGGTCCGTACACCTCCTCGATCATCCGCGAAACGGAATCGCTGTTGGCCCGACTCGATGAGAAGGGCAAGCAGCCGGAACTGTATGTGTATGGTCGTCGTGGTGTGACGTATTACAAGTACCGCAACCGTGATGTTGCCGGCACTTGGGAAGGCGATACCGACCAGCCCGGCGTGGAAGTCGCAGAGTCTATCTCGAAGGCACTGCTGGACGCCTATATGAAGCCGGCGGACCAAGGTGGAGTCTCCGAACTCTACATTGTGTTCACCGAATTCGTGAACATGGTGGTGCAGAAGGTGCGCGTGCTGCGCATGCTGCCCGTTGAGCTCGTGCTTCCGGACCAGCCGGACTCCGGTCCCGTGCCGGAATCCGATGCCGATGCCGCGACTCCGCTGTATGCGTTCGAGCCGAGCGTCGACGAAGTGCTTGACGCCATTCTGCCGAAGTACATCCAGTCCCGTATCCATGAATGCCTGCTCACCGCAGCGGCATCCGAGACTGCAAGCCGACAGAACGCCATGCACACGGCTACAGACAACGCCCGCAGCCTGATCGACGACCTGACGCGCAAGCTCAACGCTTCGCGACAGGCTTCGATTACCCAGGAACTTACCGAAATCATCGGCAGCGCTGATGCGCTGAACAAGAAGGAAGAGTAGGAACGCATATGGCTGACAATCAGACCACAGCGGCTCCCGAGACGGCTGCGGAACCGACCGCCGGACGCGTCACGCGTATCCAGGGATCGGTTATCGACGTCGAATTCCCGGTGGGCCACCTGCCCGACATTTACAATGCACTTACCGTTGAGCTGAACAGCACCGGCGTTCACGAAGAGGGCGAGACCACCAAGAGAATCACCCTCGAGGTGGAGCAGCACCTTGGCGATTCCACCGTGCGCACCGTCGCCCTGAAGCCGACCGACGGCCTGGTCCGTGGCGCGACCGTGCTCGACACCGGCGGCCCGATCTCCGTGCCGGTCGGCGACGTGACCAAGGGCCACGTGTTCGACGTGTCCGGCAACATCCTCAACAAGAAGCCCGGTGAGACCGTCACGGTCACCGAGCGTTGGCCCATCCACCGCAACCCGCCGGCATTCGACCAGCTGGAATCCAAGACCCAGATGTTCGAAACCGGCATCAAGGTCATCGATCTGCTGACCCCGTACGTGCAGGGCGGCAAGATCGGTCTGTTCGGCGGCGCAGGCGTCGGCAAGACCGTGCTGATCCAGGAAATGATCCAGCGCGTGGCCCAGAACCACGGCGGTGTGTCCGTGTTCGCAGGCGTCGGTGAGCGTACCCGTGAGGGTAACGATCTGATCGGCGAGATGGACGAGGCCGGCGTGCTTGAGAAGACCGCACTGGTCTTCGGCCAGATGGATGAGCAGCCGGGTACCCGTCTGCGCGTCCCGCTGACCGCACTGACCATGGCAGAGTACTTCCGTGACGTGCAGAACCAGGACGTGCTGCTGTTCATCGACAACATCTTCCGCTTCACCCAGGCGGGTTCCGAGGTGTCCACCCTGCTCGGCCGTATGCCGTCCGCCGTGGGCTACCAGCCGAACCTGGCCGATGAGATGGGCGCCCTGCAGGAGCGCATCACGTCGACCCGTGGCCACTCCATCACCTCGCTGCAGGCCATCTACGTGCCGGCCGATGATTACACCGACCCGGCTCCTGCGACGACCTTCGCCCACCTGGACGCAACCACCGAGCTGTCCCGTGACATCGCCTCCAAGGGCATCTACCCGGCAGTCGACCCGCTGAGCTCCACCTCGCGAATCCTTGATCCGCGTTATGTGGGTCAGGCTCACTACGAGTGCGCCAACCGCGTCAAGGCGATTCTGCAGCGTAACAAGGAGCTGCAGGACATCATCGCCCTGATTGGCATCGACGAGCTCGGCGAAGAGGATAAGACCACTGTGAACCGCGCCCGTAAGATCGAGCAGTTCCTTGGCCAGAACTTCTACGTCGCCGAGAAGTTCACCGGCCGTCCGGGCTCCTATGTTCCGGCCGATGAGACCATCGAAGCCTTCACCCGCATCTGCGACGGCGTGTATGACGACGTCCCGGAGCAGGCGTTCTCCGGCATCGGCGGTATCGACGACCTCGAGAAGAAGTGGCACGACATGCAGAAGGAATACGGTGCGTGATGGCCGGATCGACATTGCAGGTGAACATCGTCGCCGCTGACCACCCGGTGTGGCACGGCACGGCGAAGTCCGTTACCATTCCCGCCTCCGAAGGCGGAATGGGCATCCTGCCCGACCATGAGCCTGTGCTGACTGTGATCAAGGAAGGAACCATCGTCGTGGTGGATCCTGAAGGCGAACGTCTCTCCTTCGAGGTGACCGACGGCTTCATCTCCTTCGATTCGAACAAGCTCACCGTCGCGGTCGAGCGTGGAACCAACGTGAAGCGCGCCGAATAAGCCGTTTCCGCTTGACGTAAGGTGGCCCGGTAATCGCAATATGTTTTTGTATTGCGATTACCGGGCCGCTTTTGTCTTTTACGTGGCTTTCCGCCGCCGCGAATACGTATGCCGTACGTACGGCGACGCGCATGGTAGGGTAGTGCCTCGTGCGAATTATTGTTGCTGACTGCTCTGCCGAATATTCCGGACGATTGAACGCCTCCCTGCCGCTCGCCAAGCGCGTGCTGCTCATCAAGGCGGACAACAGCCTGCTGATCTTCTCCGAACTCGGCTCATACAAGCCGCTCAACTGGATGTCCGCGCCATGCAGCATCAGGGACATCACCCCCGACCACGCCGATGACGACGTTGATACCGAAGTGCCGCAAAAGGTGATCCGCGCGTCGGCCGACAAATCGAACGACGTGCTGGAAGTGACGTTGCAGCACATCTATTCGGACGAATCGTACGACCTCGGCGAGGATCCGGGCCTCATCAAGGACGGCGTCGAAGACCATCTGCAGAAGTACCTGGCCGAACAGATCGAACGCATCGGCAAAGGCGCGAAGCTCGTGCGCCGCGAATACCCGACAGCCATCGGACCGGTCGACATCATGGCAATTGACGGCAACGGCGAGCACGTGGCCATCGAAATCAAGCGCAACGGCGGCATCGACGGCGTCGAACAGCTCACCCGCTACTGCGATCTGCTCAACCGCGACCCGCTGCTGGCCCCCGTGCACGGCATCTTCGCCGCGCAGACCATCACCCCGCAGGCCCGCGTGCTCGCGCAGGACCGCGGTTTCAAATGCCTGATTCTCGATTATGAGGAGATGAAGGGCACCGAAGACGACTCTCTACGACTCTTCTAATGAAAAAGCCTCCCGGGTGGGAGGCTTTTTGCGGTTAGACCGGCTGGATCAGTAGGCGGCGAGAATGTCGACCACGAAGACCAGCGTGGAATTCGCCGGAATCTTCTCCTGATCCTTGTTTCCGTAGCCGAGGCTCGGCGGCACCACCAGCAGCACCTGGGAACCGACCGTGTGGCCTGCCAGACCCTGCTTCCAGCCCTTGATCACGCTGTCAAGCGAGAAGGCGGAGGACTGTCCGCGGTCCCACGAGGAATCGAACTGCGTGCCGTCAAGCAGCCAGCCGGTGTAGTGCGCCATCACGGACTGCGTATCCTTGACCACAGCGCCCTTGCCCTTGATGAGGTCCTGGGAAACCAGGGAATCGGAGCCCTTATAGCCATTCATGTCGATCGACGGCTTGCCGTCCTTGGCGAGCGTCACCTTCGGCAGGTCGGCCGGAATGTCGGCGACCTTCTCGCCGGTGGCCTTCTTCAGGTCCTTCGACTTGGACACCAGCGTGAGTACCATGAGATACGAGGTGCCGGAGGAATTCGAGTCGTTCACGCCGAACGCCACGGTGGAATTGAGCTTGAGGCTCTTGAAGATCTTGTAGTAGTTCTCGGTCATCTGGCTGGTATCCAAGGTGACTACGGTGGAGCAGTCGGGGGTGTTCTTTTCCCACGTGCTGGCCAGTTCGGAACCATCCTTGACGCTGATGGCGATGCCCTGCGAGCAGACGCGGTCGCCGTCCTCGATCTGGCTCCGTCGCCCTTCTGCAGCACCACGTAGCTGTTGTCCTCAACCGTCATCGGCGTCTTGAACGAGACGGTCGGCTTCTTGCCGAGCTCGCCCTTGGCGGTCACGCCGGCGATCTGGTGCATGCCGATTTTTTCGGAAGATGAGGAGGAATCCGAGTTCGACTTGTCGGATTTCGCGCTGGAATTACCGCCGCACGCAGTGACGCCCAGGCACATGACCGTTGCGCAGACTGCCGTGACGGCCTTGGAAAGAAGTGATTTACGCATAGGGCCAACCATAGCGGCAAAGCATGATTTTCATGTTTTTTTCAGGCTTGTGCAAACGGACACTGTAGAATGGAAAAGCTATGACTGTATTGCAGGAAGAACAAGAGAAGCCGCAGATCGAGACGGGCCCTACCCGGCATGCGAAGATCATGCGTGGCATCGTCACGCCTATTTTCGGCTTGCTTGCCATCGCATGCGTCGTGTTTGGCGTGTTGAATTCAACCGTCTGGAAACCGGACAATGAGATCACCGCCGCCGCTCCGGTGAACGGTTCGGAATACGTGGTCACCGATCCGAACGTGCTGCAGCTGGTAGACAGCCGCGTCAATATTTCGGCCAAATCCCGTGACAAGAAATCCAATGTGTGCATCGCCATAGGTTCCGCGCGCGATGTTGCCGGATGGATTGCGGGAAGCAAGTACATGCGCGTCTCCGGTCTGTCCGATTGGACGACGCTTTCCACCATGAAGGTCTCCGCGCAGGGAACCGCGGACAATTCCCAGAACCAGGTGGCTTTCAAGGACTCCGACATGTGGCGCACCATCAAGTGCAATGACGGTGCCGTTGATATGCAGGTCAAAGGATCGAACAGCAATAACGCCGAGGATGTTGTGGCGTTGATTGATTTCGGCAACCGCAAGGGAGATACGGTCACTCTGAATTGGGACCGTCGTAACCTGCCGAATTTCGCCATGCCGTTGTATCTTGCCGGCGGACTGCTGGCGATTCTCGCCGTGCTTTCCGCTTCCGTATTCGCCATGCCGCCGCATAAGCGCCGCAACAAGCGCGCTTTCGCCATGGTCGAAGGCGTTGGCGTCAACGAAGGCGATGAGAACGAGGTTTCGGCTTGGGTGAAGAACGCCGAAACCGCCGCCAGCAACAGGGCACGGAGCAGGTCGCATCACGGCAGGCGTCGCCATGCGGAACATCGCACCGGCGGTCGTATGTCATCGTTCGAGGAAACGCAACAGCCCGTCATCGTCGATCCTGTGGCACGTAACCTGGTCGCCGACCAGCAGAACGCGATTGCGGAAAGCCAGCCGACTGTGTCCGAATCGACCGTATTTGAATCGACGGCGGGCGAATCGTCTGTTGACGATGAGGCGACTTCCGTGATCTCGCAGGATGAGCTTGCCGCGTATTTCGCTCGTCTTGCCCAAGAGGAGGTTCAGACGGAAACGCAGGAAGACGGCCAAGAGGAGGACCAGTGATGAGGAAGCGTAGTCAGGCGATTATCGCGGCCATGCTCGCGCTGGGAATGGCCGTCGGCATGTGCGGTTGCGAAGGCCAGCTGCCGACCCCGAAAGCCACCACCCGGCAGGATGCGCCGAACTTGAGCGCCAAGCAGGAGCAAAAGGTCCGCACGAGGATTCTCAAAACGCTCGACCAGTGCAATCAGAACCGTGACACTGATACGTTGCCGACGATTCTCGAAGGTCCGGAACTGGACATCCCGCACCAGCGAGCTGAACGTAGCGAAAGCCACGGGCAATCTTGACCGTAAGACCACCATCCCCACGGATCTGGCCCAGGCCGTGATCTCCACGGATGCCGGCTGGCCACGGTCCGTGTTCTCCATCACGTCCACAACCAAGGACCAGCAGTCCAAGCGTCTGCTGGTGTTCAGGCAGGATTCCGCACGCCAGAACTACAAGCTGTGGGGTGTGGCGCGACTGTTCTCCGGCGTGAAGATGCCGAGTTTCGAAATCTCCAAAACCGGCAGCGCGCAGGGAACGCCTACGGACACCGGTCTGGTCATGACGCCGAAAGCGGCGGTGGACGCGTATGCGGACCTGCTGCAGAACGGGGCGAACAGCAAGTACGCCAGCAAATTCGCGGATGATGATCTGCGATCGAAGCTTGCCGATCTGACTGCCCAGGTGCAGAAGGCCATGGAGCTTAACGAAGGCACGCAGCAGCAGATCTTCGAACCGGTCAATGGAGCCATCAGCGTCATGCGTTCCGCGGACGGCGGCGATCTGGTGGTGGCGCAGATCAACTCCGAATGGACGCGTTCCGCCGGCGCTGGCCGTGAATCGCAGCCGGCCTCTGACGCGGAAAAGGCGCTGTTCGGCAATGGCAAGGCCACCAGCACCATGAAGACGAGCTATGTGAACGTCATCGCGCTGTATGTTCCGCCGGCGAATTCCGGGCAGAAAATCACCGCGGTCGGTTCCGAACGCCAGCCGGTGAAGGTCGAAGCGCTGTAAAACGACGGGTCCTTGGACGCGCATCGTCGGCGGTTTTCCGCCTATCGCGCATCCGTGGGAATGAAAACCGGGAAATCGTTGTTGGCACCTATAGTTGGTGCCAGCAACGATTTCGTGTTTTTGGAGGCAAGTATGGCAGAGCAGCAAGCGTTCCATCCGGGTGTTTCATTGGCGGGAGCCGTTGATCTGGAAGCGCTCAAGCATCAGGTGAAGGCCGAGCCGGGGCAGGCGGGCGGCGCTCCGGCGGCTGGCGGATATGTCATCGACACCACGGAGAACACGTTCCAGGCCATGGTGCAGACCTCCGCCACGTTCCCGATTCTGCTGTTCCTGTGGGTGCCGACCGACGACCGTCTGTTCGCCATGGCACGCGCATTGGGTGACGCGGTGAACAAGCTCAACGGCCAGATCCAGCTGTCCCGCATCGACATCGCATCCAATCCCTCCATCGCACAGGCGTTCCAGATTCAGGGCGCGCCGGCGCTGTTCGCGTTGATCGGGCGGCCGTCCGATGCCGATTCTGCAGGGCCTTCCGTCCGACGAGGAACTGCAGCAGATCACAGACGTGGTCGTGCCGAGCTTATCGCCGCCGCACAGCAGGCCGGGCGTGACCGGCACCGCTCCGTATTCGGGCGATCCGGACTCCGACGCGGCCAATTCCGCATCCGCCGGCAGTGTGCAGGATCAGGTGCCGCCGGAACATCAGGAAGCGTACATGCTGGCACAGCAGGGCGATTAACGCCGGTGCCGCCGCCGCGTACGAGAAGGTTTTGGAAGCCGATCCGAACGATACGCGCGCCGCCCGCGAACGTGCGAAGGCGCTGCTGCTGGCCCGTTCCGCCAATGCGGACGTGCGCGTGGTGCGTGCCGCTGCCGCCGACAAGCCGGACGATGTGGACGCGCAGCTTGCCGTCGCCGACATCGACATGATCGGCGGGCAGATCCAGGACGCGTTCGACCGTCTGCTTGATTTCGTGGCGGCGGGCCACAAGACCGACATCGAGCCGGTGCGCCAGCGTCTGCTCGAATACTTCACGATCCCCGAGCCGACCGACGAGCGTCTGAAGCGCGCACGTCGTCGCCTCGCCACCCTCATGTACTGAGCGTGCAGCGCGTGCTGGTTGCGCCGAGCACTCTGATGCATTGAGCGCGCGTACTGACTTTCCCAACGATTGCAAGGTCTGCGTCACGTTTTTCGCCGAATCGTGTCGCAAACGGGCGCAGACCGTGTACAGTAGTGCGTTGCATGGGTTTGTAGCTCAGCGGATAGAGCGTCTGTCTCCGGAACAGAAGGTCGTGGGTTCGATCCCCATCAAGCCCACCGGGCAAGGCTCCAGTCGAACGGCTGGAGCTTTTTTGTTGCTCGTTTGTTGTATTTTTCCGCGGTTTTCCTTGCGATTCCGCCGTTTTCGTGCCTGCTGCGCCGTGTGGTGCCAACTCCGGCCATATCGTTCTGTGAACGGTTTTTCCCGCTTCCACCCATCGGAAAAGTATGATTTCAGGTGCGACGCAAATAGCGCATGTACGGGCATATTGGCACATACTTGGCGCGCGTTTACATACCTTGCGGCAACATACCTTACGACAAAGGAGAACAGTATGAGCGAAAAGCTGGAAGCAGTGGCCACCTCCGAAGCCCCGGCAGCACTCGGCGCCTACAGCCAGGCCGTGAAGGCCAACGGATTCGTGTTCGTCTCCGGCCAGCTGGGCATCGACCCGGCCACCGGCGAACTGGCCGGCGAGAGTGCGGGCGAGCAGGCCGCGCAGGCGCTGGAGAACATCAAGCACATCCTCGACACCGCCGGCTCCGGCATCGAGAATGTGGTCCGCGCCACCATCTACATGAAGAACGTCGAGGACTTCCACGAGGTCGACGACGTGTACGCGCAGACCTTCATCGGCTCCGTCAAGCCGGCCCGCGTGGCCTTTGGCGGCAACGACATTCCGAAGGGCGCGCTCGTCGAGATCGACGCCCATCGCCGCGCTCTGAGCGTTCCGCGCATACCGCGAGTAGCGCGATCGACGGCCCGCATGCCTTCCCGGCTGCGGGCCGCCGCTGTTCCGGGCGTTCCTCCGCTCGCGGTCGATCCGACGATGCTCGCGCATTGCCGTGAGCCTGCCGTATAGTATTGCGATTGTGCGGCCAGCCAAAACACACGCCGCACCCCAACCAAACGCGCAGGAAGCCGGAGGCAAGCATGGCGCAATCGCAAGCAGAGCAGCAGGCACAGGCGCAGATCGCCGGCGAACCGACGCGGACGAAGGAACGGCAGCCGCAGCCAGCGACCGGAACCGCCGCGGATCCCACGGCGCAAGCCAGCAGAACGACGAGCAGGGCGGGCTGGAGCGCAAAATGGAGACGCGCCACCTGACCATGATTTCGCTTGGTGGAGTCATCGGAACCGGACTGTTTTTAAGCTCCGGCTACACCATCCACCAAGCCGGTCCACTCGGTGCGATTATCGCCTATGCCATCGGTTCCGTACTGGTCTACTTCATCATGCTGAGCCTCGGCGAGCTGTCTGTGGCCATGCCGTACGCCGGCAGCTTCCACCTGTATGCGAAGCGTTTCATCGGCCCCGGCACCGCGTTCACCATCGCCGTGCTCTACTGGCTGAATTGGGCGGTGGCGCTCGCCTCCGAATTCACCGCCGCGGGCCTGCTGATGCAACGCTGGTTCCCACATTCGCCCGCATGGGTCTGGTCGGCCGCGTTCATCGTGGTCGTGTTCCTGCTCAACATCCTGTCGGTGCGCCTGTACGGCGAATCGGAATTCTGGTTCGCGTCCATCAAGGTGTTCGCCATCGTCGCGTTCATCGTCATCGGCCTGCTCGCCATGTTCGGCGCGATTCCAATTGCCGGCTATAGCCATGCGCCGATGTTCGAGAACTTCTACAGCGACGGCTGGCTGCCCAACGGCGTGCTGCCGATCTTCTCCACGCTGCTGACGGTGGTGTTCGCCTTCTCCGGCACCGAAGTGGTCGGCGTCGCCGCCGGCGAGACGAAGGATCCGTCCAAGGCGATTCCGAAGGCCGTGCACACCACCGTGCTGCGTCTGGCGATCTTCTTCATCGGCTCGATCGCCGTCATGGCGGCGCTGATTCCGTGGCGCAAGTCGGGCGTCGACACCAGCCCGTTCGTGCTCGTGTTCCAGTCGATCGGCATGCCGTTCGCCGGCGACATCATGAATTTCGTGGTGCTCACGGCGGTGCTGTCCGCCGCGAATTCCGGCCTGTACGTGTGCTCGCGCATGGTGTGGTCGCTCGCGCAGGAGGGTATGATTCCGCGCAAGCTCGCCAAAACGAACTTCCACGGCGTGCCCGTTTTCGCGGTGATGTTCAGCATGGCCGGCTCGCTGCTGGCGCTGCTGTCCTCCGTGGTGGCCGCTTCGACCGTGTA
>ENA-OQBX01000008-OQBX01000008.1-human-gut-metagenome-genome-assembly--contig:-NODE-8-length-16977-cov-0.842671_pt1 | contig 16977 bp, 17 predicted proteins | sample MGYA00242754_ERZ504569 | MGnify/ENA primary metagenome ERZ504569 (study PRJEB26092, sample SAMD00036254) | human gut metagenome | host: Homo sapiens | study: EMG produced TPA metagenomics assembly of the...
GGCGAGCGGAGCTTCGAATGCGGCCAACTGCGGCTGCGGAACCGCCGCCGGAACCGCCCGGCACGCGCTCGGGTATCCCCACGGATTGTGGGGTGGTCTGGTAGGCGGAGTGCTCGGTGGAGGAGCCTTGCGCGAATTCATCGAGGTTGGTCTTGCCCAACAGCGGCATGCCCGCGGCCTTGAGCTTCTCGATGACGGTGGCGTCGTACGGCGGCACCCAGCCTTCGAGGATCTTGGAGGCTGCGGTGGTTTCGATGCCCTTGGTGACGATCATGTCCTTGATGGCGATTGGCACGCCGGCGAGTTCCGGCATCTGCGCCTTGTCCTCATCGGACTTGGCGTCGAAGGCGTCGGCCTGTTCGAGGGCCTGGTCGGCGGAGACCTTTAGGAAGGCCTTGACGCTCGGTTCGGCGGATTCGATGACCGCAAGGTGGGCTTCGACCAGCTCACGGCTGGAAACTTCCTTGGCCTTGATCTTGGCCGCCATCTCGGCGGCGGAAAGCTTGACGAGTTCGGTGGTGCTCATATCACTCCTGTCCCAGAATGCGCGGTGCGACGAACATGCCGGCCTCGGAGACCGGGGCGCCTGCGGTGGCTTCGGCCTGGGTCAGCGGGGTCTCGGGGACGTCCGGACGCAGGTAGGCTTCCAGCGGGACCGGGTTCGCGGTCGGTTCCACGTCGTCGGTGGCGACTTCCTGGACCTTGTTGATGGATTCGGCGATGACGTTCAGATCGCCCTGCAGACGGGTGATTTCCTCGTCCGTGAGTGCGATTCGGGCCAGATCGCCCAAATGCACGATTTCTTCTTTGGTGAAAGTAGGCATGACCCTAACAGTAACGCGTCTGTGTGACGAGCGTGTGCCCTATTTCGTGCCCCGTTCGCAACCCGGCCGCGGACGTTGCCTTCCATTTCGCAACCCAATCGTTGGACACCTGGTCATCTTTCCGGTACAGCAACGTTCGACGGCTTTTCTTGCCGCGTGCCGATGGCGCGATCAGGCTTGCGGCGCGGCGTGCTGGGCGATCCAGGCGTGCATGGAGACCGCGGCGGCGGCGCCGGCGTTGATGGAACGGACCGAGCCGAATTGGGAGATGTAGACCACGTCATCGGCCAGTTCGAGCGCTTTTTCGGACAGGCCCGGGCCTTCCGCGCCGAAAAGCATGAGGCAGCGTTTGGGGGAAATGGTAGGTTTCCATGGGCACCGCGCCGGGAATGATGTCGAGCGCGATGACGCGGGCGGCTTGCAGTTCTGCTATTTTCGCGTCCAAGGCTTCCAGTTGGGCCATGGTTTCGCTTGTGTTCGGGGCAGTGCCGGAAGTGCCGTCCGTCGCGGCTGCGGAGCCACGCATATGGAAGGCGATGGCGGCGGCTTGCGATTGGGCGGCGGCGATTTCGCCGGCGATGCGCAGTTTCCAGCATTCGACGAGTTCCGTTATGGATGGATGGTTTTCGACGTGCTGGTACAGCTCCGTCATGAGCGCGCCCTTGCGATTCCATTTGTGCGGGCCGACAATGTGCACGCGGCGCGCTTGGAACGCGTTGGCGGTGCGCACCATGGAGCCGATGTTGAAATCGTGGGTCCAGTTCTCCGCGGCGACTTCGAAATCGTGGCGCCCGCGGGAGTCCAGGTCGGCTTTGATGGCCGCGACCGTCCAGTAGCGGTAGCGGTCGAGCACGTTGCGGCGGTCGCCTTCGTCGAGCAGGGTGGAGTCGAAGCGGATGTCGTAATTGGGGGATGACGCATCGTCCGGGCGTGGTTCGCTGGATGGGTTTGCGACCACGGTCCTACGCCGACCTCGCGGAACGTCGGTTCGCCGGATGCCTGTGCGGCAACATCGATGGGATTGGGATCGTGCACGTTCTCCCCTTCATAAGAACAGCAATACAAATATGTCAAAGGCCCGCGCATCCGTATGCATCATCATGCTTGTCATCGCACATTCGACGACGTCAACGGCAGATATGTTTGCGGTCGGTCGGCGGGAAACTCGGTGTTCAGTGGAGTTCGGATTCCTTGAACACCTCAACGAACGGCAGTTCGGATTCCTCCGAAGTGACCGGGTTGATGACCTTGATGGTCGGATCGACCATATCGACACCGCCGATCAGCGAGGCGACGGCCAGAACCTTGGCGCCTTCGTTCTCCACCACGGAGAAATCGAGGCTCAGCTCGTTGCCGTTGCGCAGGGTGACCAACGACGAGGTCTGCACATACGATTTCTCAGACAGCCAGGAGTCGATCAGCACCACGCGTTTGCCGGCAATCGACGGACCCTTGATGGACGGATAGACGAAGTCCATGACGAAACCGTCCAAATCCTCGCCACGGGAGGCGGCGGCCTGGATCATGGCGGAGACCAGCGGCACGGCCGCGGCGGTCAATGCGCCGACCGCGTCGAAATCGTCGACGGAATAGCCGGCTTCCTCCAACGTGTCGAGCAGGATATGGCCGACGATGGAGGCTCCACGATGGTCAAACAGCACAGAGGAGAGTTCCGAGAAAGGCTTGTCCTTCATTTCGGCCTGCAGCAGCGTCTTGAGCTGGTCGCGAGGTTCGAGCATGGCGAAATCGACGGTGGATTCCGTCGAAGCGGAAACAGACTGGCCCGCAGCGGAATCATGCGTCGGAACCGGTGTCGTCTTGCGGAAAGTGTTCTCTTCGGTCATGGTTCCAGCCTATCCTTTCGGCTCGTCATTCACCGTGCGGTATGGGTGATTTATGAGCGATAAACATGGTTATTCGGCGTTGGTCTCGGGAGCGGACAACTCGCGGATATCCCCTTTTTCGGGCGCGATCATGTCGACGGTGCCGATGACCTTGCTTTGGTCGACGCGTTGCAGTTTGCGCGCGGTGACCAGCACGCGCGATTCGAGCGACGCGGCGAACGAGTTGTATGCGCCGACCGTTTTGGTGATGGCGGAACCCAGTTTGGTGGCCCGCTCCCCCAATACTGCAAACCGTTCGTACAGCTCTCGGGACAGGTCGAACAGCATTTTCGCGTCATCGGTCAGGCTTTGCTGCTGCCATGCGTATGCCACGGATTTGAGCACCGCCCATAGGGTGATCGGCGAGGTCAGCGCGACTTTCTGCGCGAATGCGTCGTCCATCAGTGTCGGGTCGGTTTCCAATGCGGCCTGCAGCAACGATTCGTTGGGGATGAACGCGATCACGAAATCCGGCGCGTCGCTGAACGCGTTCCAGTAGGCTTTGTCTCCCAGGGTCTTCACATGGTCTCGTACCGCTTTGGCATGGGAATGCAGCAGCTCGTTCTTGCGGGCCAGTTCCTCCGGTGAGGCGGTGTCTGGAATCTCGCATGCGCGCTGGTAGTCGGCGTATGGCGCCTTCGCGTCGATCGGAATGGTTTTGCCGCCCGGCATGTGAATGACCATGTCCGGCCGCTGCGTACGCCCCCTCGCATCGGTGACCACCACTTGGGTATCGAAATCGACATGTTCCAGCAGACCGGCCGATTCCACGATGTTGCGCAACTGTGCTTCGCCCCACGCGCCACGCACCTTGTTGTTGCGCAATGCCGATGATAGGGCGCTCGTCTCGCGATCCAATCGCGCCTGCTGTTCGCCAAGACCTTTGAGCTGTTCGCCGAGCGCGCCCATCTCATGCTTGCGGCCCTCTTCGATTTGCGCGACCTTCGTCTGCAGGGCGTCGAGGTTCTTCTGCACCGGAGCCAGTGCGGAGAGCACCTTGCTTTGCTCCTGCAGTTTCCGTTCGCTTTCGGCTTGACGACGGTTCGCTTCTTCGGCGGCACGCTGCCGTTCACGTTCCACGCGCATTTCCTCGGCACGCTGGGCCTGTGCCAATTGCGATTTGAGATACGTCAGCTGCTGGCCGAGCCCTTCCGCCTGCGTACGGTATTGCACAACAGCCGCGTTGAGATTGCTGATGTCCTGTTTGTCCGCCTCGATCTGCGCCTTCGCCTCGTTCAGGTCGGATTCCTTCGCGCCACGGGCCATATCCTGCCCTTTGGCACGGCCCGCGAAGAAGCCCGCAGCCGCTCCAAGCGCGGCCACGATCACCAGCAATATCACTACAAACACAGGATTGTCGAACATACGTTCGATGGTATCACGTCGTTAGGAACACATCAATCCACGCATCCACATTCATTCGCAAGACCGACCGCATGCCACACAACCGTGCACTATGCTGAAATCAGCCGAACGCGAAATGCATCAGCCCAACACGAAGGGACATTATGGGATTCGATCTGTTTTTGGCGGCCGTGTCGATTGTGGCCGCATCCATCGCCACCTGGGCGTTGTTGCGGCTGTTTCCAAGCTCGGACGCACGCCAGGCGATTCCGCTGCGGACGGACGGCGGATTTGCCGACCCATCCCACACAACCGACGGTGGAGTGACGATAGACGGCAAAGTGACGGCAGACGGCGAATCGACATCCGACATCGACGGACAACCCACCGACCACCTCGGCAAGCGCCTCGTCATCGCGCTTATCCTGACCATTCCAACGTTCGTCATCACATTACTGGCGCTGGCCAAAATCGCCATGCCGGGCTGGCTGACGAATCCGTGGCCGCACGCCATCGTCATCACGCCGGTCATGTTCTATTGCGCGGCGCCGATTCACCACCGCGGCCTGCCCGCATTGCAGCGGCGACATCCGAACGGCGATTCGCTGGTTTCGCTTGGCATGGCGATTGTTTACGCGTACAGCCTGCTGCTGTGCGTGGTGTCGTGGATTTTCCCGGCCGGCTCGCGCGATCCGTATTTCGCGTTCGTCGGCGTGGTCGCGACGCTTTCGCTGGCTGGCACGCTTGCCCGGCAACACGCGACGACCGCGCAGCAGACGGCAGAAACAGAAAAGGCGCAATCGGCACAGTCAACAGAATCAACAGAATCGGCGCGATCTCAAGCGAAATCCCCTGAGCCAACGCAAGAAAAAGCGCGGAAGAATTGCTCTTCCGCGCTGTGGTAGGTCATGCGATCCGCGCACGCGTGCTGCAGATCACCACGTCGGTGACGATGGTGGTCGCGGTGTGGACGTGCGCGTTGTGGCTGGCGTTCGGCATGCAACCGAAGCTGGCGATCGCCATACTGCTCGGTTCGACCGTGCTGTCGGTCGCAGGCCTGGTATTGCAGGCTTACGACCGACAGGTAACCAATCGATAATCGTCACTCAGCCGGGTTCGGGACGTCGGCGGAATCGTCCGTCTTCTCCTCGCCCATATCCTCCAGCTGGTCCGCGGCCCACGCGGACAGCTCCAGGTGGTCGCCGCCGGTCTGGTCCACCAGCACGGTGTCGCCGTCGTGCACTTCGCCGGCCAGCAGCATGCGGGCAAGCTGGTCGCCGACTTCGGTCTGCACCAGGCGACGCAGCGGGACGTGCGCCGTACGCCGGATCGTAACCGGTGTTGGCAAGCCATTCGCGCGCCGAATCGGTCACGTCGAGCGTGATGCGGCGGTCGGTCAGACGTGCGGACACCTGCGCGACCTGAATGTCCACGATGCCGCCGAGCTCCTCGCGGGTCAGCGGGTGGAACATGACCAGTTCGTCCAGACGGTTGATGAATTCCGGCTTGAACTGCATGTGCACGGCGTCCATCACGGCCTTCTTCTTGGCGTCCGCGTCCATGTCGGGATTGACGAGGAACTGCGAGCCAGGTTGGAGGTCATGATCAGAATCGTGTTCTTGAAGTCCACGGTCCTGCCCTGGCCGTCGGTCAGGCGACCGTCGTCAAGCACCTGCAGCAGCACGTCGAAGACTTCCGGATTGGCCTTCTCCACCTCGTCGAACAGCACCACCGAATACGGACGGCGACGCACGGCTTCGGTAAGCTGGCCACCCTCTTCGTAGCCGATGTAGCCCGGCGCGGCGCCGATCAGGCGGGACACGGAGGCCTTCTCCATGTATTCGCTCATGTCGATGCGCACCATGGCCTTCTCGTCATCGAATAGGAAGTCGGCGAGCGCCTTGGCCAGTTCGGTCTTGCCCACGCCGGTGGGGCCGAGGAACAGGAACGATCCGGTCGGACGGTTCGGGTCGGAGATGCCGGCACGCGAGCGACGCACGGCGTCGGAAACCGCTTGGATGGCTTCCTTCTGGCCGATCACGCGCTTGCCGAGGTACTCCTCCATGTGCAGGAGCTTCTCGTTTTCGCCCTGCATAAGACGGCCCACGGGGATGCCGGTCCAGTCGGAGACGATTTCGGCGATGGAGTCGGCGTCGACGCGGTCGGGGACCATCGGCACGTCGGCGTTGGCATTGTCGGCTCCGCCCGATTCCGCCTCGTTCTTCTCGGCTTGGGCGATTTCCTTCTGGATGGCCGGGATTTCGCCGTAGTTGATGGCTGACGATTTCGCCAGGTCGCCTTCGCGCTCGTACTTTTCGGCTTGCGTACGCAGCTCGTCGAGCTTCTTGCGCAGGTCGCCGATACGGTTGTGGCCGTTCTTTTCGGCGTCCCAACGCGCTTTCAGCCCGTTGAGCTTTTCGCTTTTGTCGGCGATTTCCTGGTTCAAATCGGCGAGACGGTCCTTGGCGCTGTCGTCCAGTTCCGCTTCGGCCTTTTCCGCGGCCTTGTCGTTCTTCGGATTGCCCAGCAGGTACGATTTCTCCATCTTGAGGCGGTCCACCTGGCGGCGCAGTTCGTCGATTTCCTCAGGTGAGGAGTCGAGTTCCATGCGCAGGTGCGCTGCGGCCTCGTCCACCAGATCGATGGCCTTGTCCGGCAGCTGGCGTCCGGAAATGTAGCGGTTCGACAGGGTTGCCGCCGCGACCAGCGCGTCGTCGCCGATGGTCACCTTGTGGTGGGCCTCATACTTCGGCGCGATGCCGCGCAGGATGGCGACGGTGTCCTCCACGCTCGGCTCGCCGACGAACACCTGCTGGAAACGACGTTCGAGCGCCGGATCCTTTTCGATGTTCTCACGGTATTCGTCCAGTGTGGTGGCGCCGATCAGGCGCAGTTCGCCACGGGCCAGCATGGGCTTGAGCATATTGCCCGCGTCCATGGAGCCTTCGGCCGCGCCCGCGCCGACGATGGTGTGGATCTCGTCGATGAAGGTGATGATCTGCCCGTCGGCCTTCTTGATCTCCTCAAGCACGCTCTTCAGACGTTCCTCGAATTCGCCACGGTACTTGGAACCAGCCACCATGGAGCCCAGGTCAAGCGAGATAAGCTTCTTGTTCTGCAGGGTGGTCGGCACGTCGCCGGCGACGATGCGCTGCGCCAGGCCTTCGACGACGGCGGTTTTGCCGACGCCAGGCTCGCCGATCAGCACAGGATTGTTCTTGGTACGGCGGGACAGGATCTGGATGACGCGGCGGATTTCCTGGTCGCGGCCGATCACCGGGTCGAGCTTGCCTTCCTTCGCGGCGGCCGTCAAATCGGTGGAGTACTTCTCCAAAGCTTTATACGAGCCTTCCGCGTCGGCGCTGGTCACCTTGCGGTCGCTGCCGCGCGCGGCGGTCAGGGCGTTACGCAGCTTATCCGCGGTAAGACCGTTCTTTTCCAAGATGTCCGCGCTTTGATTCGGTTTCGCGGCCGCGATTGCGACCAGCATGAGGTCGACGGTGACGTACTCGTCTCCCCTCCGTTGCATTTCTTTTTCGGCTTGCGATAGCACCGCCGACAGCTGCCTGCTGACGTCCGGCTGCGTTGTGGTCGATCCGCTGGCGCTCGGCAGCGATTGCATCGCCTGATGCACTTCGGCGCTCACGTTTTGCGCGTTGCCGCCTGCCGCTTCGATGAGCGCGCGGGCCATGCTGTTTTCCTGACGCAGCATCGCGTCCAGCAGGTGCAGGGTGTCTACCTGCGGATTGCCCAGCGCCGCCGCGTTCTGAACGGCGTCCGAAAGCGCTTCCTGCGCCATCTGCGTGAACTTCTGTTCCATATCATCCTCCATGGTTCGCGCCCGGCCGCCCGGCCTTCGCTACCGGGCCGGCGTTCGGACGCATATGTCGTTGTCTGATATGCTCAACCGACTTCATCGCCATTATATTCCCAAAACTTGAGTCCCACACACTCAACTTTTTGCGTTTCTCAAAACCGTCTTTCGACACAGGACGGCAGTCACCGACAATCACCAGCGCTCACCGGCAATCGCAATACATACGAAAAAGGCGGGCAGCAACGTAACGAAATCACGAAACGTTGCAAACCCGCCTAATCCAAAGTCCGCCAGCAAGCCGAAAATCAGCCGCGCACCACCACGTTGCGCAGATCGCCGATGCCCTCGACGTGCACGATCGCCTCGTCACCCGGATCCAGATGACCCGACGCGTTCGGCGTACCCGTCATAATCACATCGCCCGGCAGCAGCGTGGTGAAACTCGTAATCGCCGCGATCTGCTCAGGAATGCCGTGAATCAGATTCGCCGTGGTACCCGACGCCATCGGCACATCCTCACCGTTGAGCGTGAAGGAAATCTTCGCATCCTTCCAATCCACATCGTCACGCGTCACAATCCACGGACCCAACGGGCACGCCGTATCAAAACCCTTCGCACGCGTCCACGTCGGATCAAGACCCTGCAGATCACGCAACGTCACATCATTCACGCACGTGAAACCCAGCACATAATCCATGGCCTGCTCCACCGGCACATTCTTGGCGATACGACCCATCACCACAGCCAACTCCGGCTCGAAATTCATATCATTCGAACACAGCGGAATCACAATCGGATCATCCGGACCAATCACCGACGTGCTCGGCTTGGTGAAAATCACCATATCCTCCGGCGCATGCTTGATATCGGAATGACCGGCCTCATGCATGAACCGCGCATGCGCCTCATAATTCTTCGCCAAACCGTACACCTTCGACGGAATCACCGGAGCCAGCAGACGAATGCCGTCACCATCCACCGGATAGCGCTCGCCGGTCGGCTCGACGGCCTGGCCGGACAGCGGATAGCCGTTCAAGGCCACGAGATAGTCCTTGCCGTCGTTCTTGTCGGTCTGAACGAAGGCGTACTGCGGTACATCATTATGCGTAAAACGTGCGATTCTCATACCCGCAAGTCTACCCGCTCGCCACGCCCGCCCGTTCTCGACATGCGTCGCTTTGCGGACGATGCCGATTGCTCGCATTTTTTACGATTTTTGCGATTATTTGCGATGCAGTTCCGCCCGCAACGCCGCCACCTCGCGTTCCAGCTCGTCGATGCGGCGCACCTGCTGGGCGATGAGCAGGTCGCGCACGTCACCTCCCGACAGAATCGGGACCTCGGCTGCGTTGCGCGGCGCGGGCAGCGTCGCATTGCTTTGCGTTTCCGCCGGTTGCGTTGGCTGCACCGGCTGCGATACCGCAGATCGAGCAACCTCCGCCGAGTCCGCCGACGGAACCACACCCGCCGACGCCGATGGCACCACTCCACCATTCCCATCAACCGATACCAGCCGGTCCGTGCCCATACGGCAGGCAATCTTGCGCCAGCGCGCGAAACAACGTTCGATGCGCTTATAGCCGATCAGCGATGGGTCGAGTCCGGCTTCGCGGAACAGTTCGACCGGCGATTCGCCCGCATGGTACCGGCGCATGCAGTTGTGTTTGAACGATTCCGTGTAGGTGATGCGTCGCGACGTCGCTTCGGCCACCACCGGCAGCGAGCGCAGATATTCGACTTCTTCCGGACTGAACGCTCCCCCACCGTTGCACATGATGTTCCCTTTCGGCTTGGCGTGCGGCGGCTCCCTTCCACCGCACGGCAGTCGAATGGCCTCCGTCATGCCATTCCCCTGTTCGGCTTGCGATTCGGTTTGCGATGCGCGCTTGCGATACGTGTTTGCGATGCAAGGCAGCAATCCGATCCGTTGTTCGCTTCGTGTTCCATCATACCGGTACGAATGGCGTTTTTCCAACCATTTCAGGCGGTACTAAACCCTAAATCACCCGTATTCGTCACAACAAAAGCGGGTGAACCGTTGATCGCTCAACGACTCACCCGCCCGAACAAGCCCCGTTGCCTGTCTGCTGGCCCGCTCAGACCGCCATCGGCGTATCGGATTCGCGGAAGCGCAGCACGAGCGCCAGTCCGGCTGCGGCACGGCGACGTTACGCGCGGCACGCATCACGGTTTTGCGATTGAAGGTGAAGCGATCGCGCATGATGTGTTCGTCGGCGTCGGCATCGTCTTTGGCAGCATCATTCTTGTCGTTATCGTTGCCGTTTTGAGCGACGCGGCATCCTTGTCGGCGTCATTCTTACCGTTCTTGTCGGCATCGTCGGCATCTTCAGCAGTGTTGCCATCGTTGTCAGCATCGTCCGCATCGCCGGTTTTGCCGTCATCGGCTGTCGCGCCCGCATCGCCATTCGCCACAGCATCCGTGCGATTTTCGCCGGCATGGTCGTTTCGATCGCCGTCTTGAGTCGGTGCAGCACCATTTGCAGGTACGTCAGCGTTCTCAGCCGTCGGCTGCCTAACCACCCTGCCGTTCCTGCTCCTTCTGCTCATTCGGCTGTTCCGTCTTATCGCACGGCTGCCGCTGTTCCGGCATCGTCTCCGACGGTTGTTCCGGTTGCGATTGCGACTGCAGTTGCGATTGCGCTTGTTCGTTCGATGGCCGATGCGATTCGCCGTCGTCCATAAGGCATTGCGCGTCGTCATCGTCCGTTGCGGACTGTCCGGCAACATCTTGCCCGGCAATGTCGGCAACGTCCGATCCGACTGCGTTTTCAGCATCGGATTGTTGTGTCGATTCCGGCTGGCTCGCTGCGGATTCGGCGGCCACGTTGCCGCCATCCGTCACCGTTTCGTCGGCGAACGCGGTCGCGCCGGCTCCCGTGGTGCCGGCCAGCATCGCAATCGTGACAAGCAATGCGGTGAATTTTCCCATCCGCGCGCCACACCGGCTTATGAAGCCGGCAAGCGGGTCCTTCATCCACTTCATGACATGTCCATCTCTCATGGCGCTGTGGCGAATTGCCTATGCGCTCCATGCCTTGAACCTTATGGATGAACGTTTTGAAACCCGTCCCCTCCATTGATGGGTTCGGGGAACGTGCGGACCCGCGAAAATCGCGGCCTTCCCCTTATCCTTTACGCGGCCAGGTGGAAGCGTGCCGCATGATTCGGTGTCGGGGCCGCATCGACCGCACGACCATGCAGCACAACAGCATGCCGCCCATCGTGCAAACGATGGTCATGGCGAGCGCGCCCAGTTCGGTCGCACGTTCGTCGCGCACGTCGGCCGGATCTGGCGCGGGCAGCGGTATTGCGACGCGATGCCCGGAGACTAGCAGCCGATGCGTGTTGATGCCGTATGGCGTGCAGGTCATCAACGTCAGCCGGTCTTCGCCGGGCACGATTTTCAACCGTGAGACGTCGTCCGGTTCGATCACGCTGATTCGGTCCACTTCGTATCCCAGCGTCTCGTCCATCACTTTGATGTACATGAAATCGCCGTCGTGCAGTTCGTCGAGCCGTGTGAACATCAACGATTTGACCAGGCCGCGATGCCCGGTGACCACCGTATGCGAGCCAGTGCCGCCGACCGGCAGGCTGGTGCCGTACAGATGCCCGGCACCGACGGCGAGCACCGGTTCGGACGTACCATGCCGAATCGGCAGTTCCACGCCGATTTTGGGCACCAATACCGTGCCCATGATGCCTGCGCCGGAATCCAGCCAGGCCCTGATAGTTCGCGTCCGTGTCCGCAGCGGAAAGCCCGGCACCGCCGGAATGTGCCGAATCGTCGGCGACATCAGCATCTCCGGCAGTGCCAGCCGGTCTGGTAGTGAACGGATCGGCCGCCTCGCCCAATACCGGCTGTCCTTCCACGGCAAGCCGCCGATTGTATGCGCGCGCCCGTTCCAACTCCTCCATCGCCATCGGATACGGCCATCCGGCAACCGTGCGAGCCGCCGAATCGGATGTCTCGGCCAAGCGCCGCGCGGAATGCGCCTGCATGGCGAACGGCAACGACGCGACCACCACCGCGCCCACGATCAGCAGCACGGACACGCACCGCACCAATATGAAACGAATCCGCCGCAGCCTGCGCGCACGAACCACATCGGCAATGTCAATCGCCTCGTAAAACGACGGCGTTCCAGCGAACGTTCCAGCAGACGTTCCAGCGAACGCAACAGTTCCGGCATGACCACTGTCGGCAGCTGCACCGGCATCAGATCCGACTCCGGCGCCATTGCCGATGCCATCGTTATCGTCACCGGCATCATAGGAATCAGCCGAGGCGCCCGCCACGGCACCGAACAGCCGCATGGGCGAACGCAGCACCGCATGCGCATGCACGTAGGAATCCGTCCTGCGGGCGAGCAGACGGACGGGTTTACTCATCAATCGAGAGGCAGACCAAAACATGGGTTTCTCCTTCGAACACACCCATGTTCACACCCGCCATACGAAAGCCCTTGCCCCCTATAGGAGGGCTTACCCCTAGAAAGACAACGGTTTCAGGCACGAAACCGGCAATTATGGCACCAAACCGCGCAGCACCCCACCTACCGGCGGAACGCAGCTCAGACAAGCCGTTTTTCAGAGGAATGCAAGTCAGACGAATGTAAGCCAGACGAATGCAATCCAGGCGGACGAGCCCCGCAAATCCTTAAAAAACAGAAAAAGTCAAAGAAAGCGCTCAGATGAACGCACGCTCACCGAAAATCGCAGTGCCGACGCGCACGATGGTGGAACCTTCGGCGATGGCCAGTTCCATGTCGCCGGTCATGCCCATCGACAGTTCCCGGCAACGGTCCGTGCCCGGTTCGCCGGATGCGAGGATGAGGTCGCGGGTCTTGCGCAGGTGCGAGAAACCGCGGCGAATCACCGTTTCGTCGTGCACATGCGCGCCGATCGTCATCAGTCCCCGCAATTCGATGCCGTCCAACGTGCCGATTTTCTGCGCGATGCGGATGGCGTGCGCCGGATCGCAACCGGATTTCGATTCCTCGCCGGATTCGTTGACTTCCAGCAGCACGCCGACAGTAATACCGCGAGCCACGGCTCTACGTGAAATTTTTTTCTGCCAAATCGATTGAATCGACCGATTCGATAGTGTCGACCACCGGCAGCACTTTGCCGATTTTATTGCTTTGCAGCTGGCCGATCAGGTGGAATGGAATATGCTCCGCCGCAGCATCCGGCGCGACGCCTGCGACGCCCAGCGAAAACCCGCGTTCCGCGCATCGCCGTGCCAGCCTTGGCCTTCGCCGTCACTTCCTGCGGACGGTTCTCGCCGATCATGCGCACGCCGGCATCAATCGCAGCCATGATTTCGCCGATGTCGCGCGTCTTCGTGGCGGCCAGCAGGCGCACGGAGCCGGCTTCGCGTCCGGCTTGTTCCTCAGCGGCCGCGATGCGGTCGAGCACACGATGCACGCCGTCCGTGATCTCACGTGCGCGCGCATCGTCGATCACCTCGTTGGCGAGGTTCTTGTGATCCATGTATGCAGTCATCGTCCACCTCTCGCAAGTTCATTCGACCGCCGGTCCGCGGCCGGCACCACCGTTTCCGGCATGTCGGCTGATATTTCGATACCAGTGTTACCAGAAAACCGCCGACAACGTATAAAGAAGCCCGCGCGATGACCTGAAGTGAAGCGATAAAGCGGTCATAAATTCGCGCGGGCTATAAAACCAGACGGCAGTAGAAGGGGGACTTCAAAGACTCCGTCTACGCATTTAATGTATCAGATAAATGCGCGCGAACCGCCGGAAAAAACCAATAAATCTGAAAACTTTTTTTCAGATTTTATCCCCCTTGCGCAGCCCCTCCACCAAACGCTCCAATTTATCGACGCGATCGCTCAACACCATCACCTGGCATACCAGCGATTGAATCTTGCCCAACGGCACTTCCGACATCGCATTGTGGTTGTCCACAGCCGTATCATGCGGTTCCGGCTCTTCGGCCGCCTTGCGCATGATGTCCTCGTCACGCTTCCAGCGTGCGATATTGCGTTCGATGCGCTTGTGCCCGATGACCGATGGGCTCAATCCCGCGGAAATGAAGATCGCAGTCGGCTTCTCCCCCTGCAGATACCGCCTCATGCAGTCGATTTGGAATTCCCTCGCATACGTGATTCTGCTGTCCGTCACCGCGTCGATCGACGGCAATGTACGCAGGTATTCGATTTCCGCTCTACTGAACTGTCGCTTCGTCATATTCGCCCCTTGTAAATCCCCTTTTGACCGGCCATACCGATAACGCATAGACCGAATTGCCGAAATCACCACCCAGAATACCGGATGACGCACACCACCTTACGCACACCCCAAACGAAACGCGCGGCCCGTATCACCATGCGCTAAATATCCTTCTCACACTGTGAGATATCTCACAGCGACGGCACGTTTTCGGAGCACGCTGCAACCTCGGCATGGCACGTCACGGCACGTCCAGCAACGCATTCCACAATCGCGTCCCACGAAACCCGCCGTTCCGACCCGCCGATGCAGGTACAGTTGCAAGCATCGGCGCAACCGGTCTCCGCATCGGCAACACCGAACCGCCCGCCAACGACAGGAAGGGACCCCGTGCCAGGTCGTTTCGCACCCACCCCATCAGGCCGCATGCACATCGGCAACATCTATGCGATGCTCGGAGCATGGCTGTCCGCGCGCAGCCGCGGCGACGGCATGCTGCTGCGCATCGAAGACATCGACGAACCGCGCGTGGTGCCCGGCGCGGCCGAACTGATGATGGACGATCTGCATTGGCTTGGCTTGGATTGGGACGGCGATCCGGTGTTCCAATCCGCTCGGCACGACCTGTACCGTGAGGCGCTGCATTGCTTGGAAAACCTGACGATTGACGACGCATACGATTCGCCGTTTGACGAGCGCAACGACCACACCCCCGCAGTCGGCAGCGCAGCCAACAACGCAATCGCTGGCATAACCCCGCTGATTTACCCTTGCTTCTGCTCGCGCGCCGACATCCGCGCAGCCTCCGCACCGCAGGAAGGCGACCGTTTCATGGTGTATCCCGGCACGTGCCGCCGGCTTATCGCCAGCGATCCGGATACCGTCCGGCGGCGGCTGGCCAACGGCGACCGCCATTCGCTGCGCATCGCCATGCCCGCCGACACAAACCCGCACGCAACCGTCCAATTCGATGACGCAGTGTTCGGCCATCAGGAATTCAATCTGGCGCACGACGTCGGCGATACCATCGTGCGCCGCGCCGACGGCCTGTTCTCCTACCAGCTGGTGGTGGTCGTGGACGATCTTGACATGGGCGTCGACGACATCGTGCGCGGCCGCGACCTGCTCCGATCGAACGCCCTGCAAATCGCCATTCGCCGAGCACTTATCAAGGCGGGATTCCGCAAGGCGAAAACGCAGGCTTCTGCACCATCGCAGCACGCACCACAATCGCAATACACCCCATATAACCCCGAAAACCCACGGTATGCGCATCTGCCGCTTATCGACAACGCGGCCGGCCGCAGGCTCGCCAAACGCGAGCGCTCTTTGGATATGGGGGCGCTGCGCGCGCATGGCGTCACCGCGGAACAGGTTGTCGGCTATTGTGCGTGGCTGCTTGGTTTGCAGGGCGATTCCGCGCATACCAGTCCGCAGCCGATGAGCGCCGTCGAGGCGTTGCAGGAGTTCGATTGGAGTAAGGTACGGGCCGATACGGCCGACCGCAGTATCAGCCAAGACGATTTCGACGCGTATTTCGGCTTGTGACAACGGCTGGCCGGGTATCGCCGAATTGCCGAGACGACCCGGTCAGTCCGGAAAACAGCAGAAAGCAGCAGAAAATAACGGGAAGCAGTCGACGTTCAGCCGATCCACAGCTCCGAGTCAAGCGGATATTCGTTGACCTTGCAGCCGTCCAAATGCATGGATTGCTCCTGCATCAGCGGCGCCGACTGGCCTTCGCCGGCGCAGGTCGTTTCGTTGTCGATGTGCCCCAGCCGGTGTCCGACCTCATGGTTGATCACCATCGTGCGGTATTGCGCCAGGTTGCCGCCGGCGGCGAGCCATTGTTGCGTGCCGCCGTTCCAACGGTCGTCGTTGACGATCACGTTGTTGTCGACCCTGCAGCTGTATTCCACCGAGCATGATGGCGAGAACGACGTCATTCCCGACGCTTGGGACAACACGAGATTGAAATCGCAGTTGCCGTCCGTGGATTGGTCGAATATGGCTCCGGCGCGTGGCCATCCGTGTTCGTCGTTGAGGATGCGGAACGCCGCGTTGCCGAATTCGTCGGCCGAACCGACATTTCCTTTGGTTGCGATGCAGTAATGGTATTGCGTTACCGGTTTGCCGCTGTTTTGCGCGGTTTCCTGCGCTTTGTTGAGAATCGCGGTTTTCTCGTCGTCGCTCAGTGCCGCCGATTGCGCGCTCACCGCTTTGGCGACGGCCTGCTCTTCCTGCGATTGTTTGGTTTCCGGTTTGGTTTTTTTTGGCCGTCTTATGCTGATTGGTTTTGGCTGTTTTCTTGGCTGGCTTCTTGGCCGACGTCGAATGCGTGGCTTGTGCCGTCGTCTGCGTGTTCGGCGTCATGCGGACCAGCAGTGCGTGCACGCTGCAGGACGTCATCGATGCGATCAGCAGGAACAGCACGAGCACCAGCACGGCGGCCCTGCGGATGCGAAACGCCTCAAGCCGTTCCCGTTGGCCCATTGTGGCGTCGGCTTTCGGATCGAGCGCACGTATGATACGACGAATCCGCTTCAATCCAGCCTCCCGATATGGTGATGTTTCTCTCTTCGGCAACAGTACCAGTCTCAGTCAACATGCCGAAGCCGCCGACCGCCATGCATACCACCTATGCGTAAGGCCCGCGATTCCGGAGGGAATCACGGGCTTACCAGCATGCCAGACGAATGCCGGCAATCGTCAAAGTAATGCTCAGGCGAACAGCACCTTGAACAGGAACGCGCCGACGATAGCGCCTGCGATCGGGGCCACGACCGGAATCCAGGCCTCGCCCCAGCGGGAATCGCCCTTGTTCGGAATCGGCAGGATGGCGTGCAGGAGGCGCGGCATGAGGTCGCGGGCAGGGTTCAGACCAGGGCC
>ENA-OQBX01000013-OQBX01000013.1-human-gut-metagenome-genome-assembly--contig:-NODE-13-length-14499-cov-1.094768_pt1 | contig 14499 bp, 15 predicted proteins | sample MGYA00242754_ERZ504569 | MGnify/ENA primary metagenome ERZ504569 (study PRJEB26092, sample SAMD00036254) | human gut metagenome | host: Homo sapiens | study: EMG produced TPA metagenomics assembly of...
GGTTTCCGATGGGCTTGTCCACGACTTCGATGTCGCGGGTGGCTTCGTAGGCCTCGAGCATCACGAGTTCGGAAACGAGCTCGCGGAACGTGGAGGACGGAGTGTTCTTGTCACGAAGAACGGTGAGCTTGTGGTCCACCAACGGGTGGTTCAAAACATGAATATCCATGGTTTCTAAGCGTAGTCCATGTATCGGCTGTTCGGCAACGCGCCGGTAGGTCGGGCAGATGAAACCCAGATGAGCGCCGATCGGATGGCAATCGAAAATCGCAAGAAAGCCAGAGAAAAATTCGAAAAACATCAAAAGAGGAGAAAAGCGCCGAACCACGAAAGCGCCTGTCGGCGCAAAGGCCGCTCGCAGCGGCAAAAAATGGAGCCCGGGGCTATGCATGGCCCGGCGCGAATTCCTATTGTACAGTCGCGCTCGACGCTTCGCAGCGCCGTGTCGCGTGGGGTATGAAACGGGGGAAAATTACGGAAAGCGGCGGTGGAAAGCAGTAGTGGAAAACGACAGTGGAACGGCCTATTCCAATCGTCCGCGCCGCCACAGATTCGCCCCGTGGCGGAAATCCTTGGCCGTGGCGAACAGGTTGCCGGCTGTGTGCATCAGTTTCGCAGCCTTCGCGCGCGCCCGCTTCTCAACGGCCGACGGGTGGCTGCCGGCCGCAGCAGACGCAGCGGAACCGTCGGAAACATCAGATGATCCGGCTTCGCTGGAACCGCCCAGCGAAGCCAGTTTGCGCGCTTCGATACGCAATCCCAACGCAACCACGTCGGTGAAGGCGGCGGCCCGCTCAAGTGCCACGGCGAAATCGCCTGTAAACGCGCCGGCCAAAATCGAATCGGCGGTACGTGCGATGTCGTCTTCCGTCGGTGCCTGGTCCACGCCGGCAATCGCGGAAGCGGTGGTGGCGACGGGCTCGCCGACGCGCCACAGTCGCGCGATCGATTCGCGGTTCTTCCGCATCCACGTACGCAGCAGATACAGTCGCCACAGAATGCCCGGCAGCGAGTCGGGGTCGGCATGGCTCCACAGTTCGGCGATCACGTCCACGCCTTCGCGGTCCACCAGCGTCAGCACGCGTTCCACCAGTTCGGCGTCCTGCGTGTGGTGCACGCGGTCAAGCAGCGCCGCGGCCGACGCATGGCACATTTCGTTGATTTCCGCCGGATCGGCGCCGCCGGCGATATTGTCGGCCATCATCTGGTCGAGCTGGCCGGGGCGTGCCGGACGCGGGGAACCGGTGTTCGTGAAACCGGCGGAACGGCTGGGAACGACTGAACCGGAACCGTAGTGCATGTTAGTAGACAATGGGGGGAGACCTTCTGAATGTCGATGATGCTGGGACCTTGCGGTGTGTCGATGATGAACAGCGACATGGCGGTGCCGGTAGGCATGTATGGCGATTTTGCGATGAGCTGCTTGGCAAGCTGCTTACGCGCGCACAGGCCGCGCAAATGGTCGTACATGCCGCCGATGACCGGCCGGTGCATGCAGATGGCCGTGGTTTCGCGGCTGTTGAGCGTCTGCGTGATCTGCTCGCGGAACGCCAGCCATGAGACCGCCGGATGCTCGGCGAACGCGTCCTCCGTCAACGCGTTGATGTGTTCCATCGGCCGTTCGGTCTGCCAGCTCAGCACCTCGCAACGTCTCCTGGCAGCGCAGCCACGGCGAGGTGGCCAGTCGCGTCGGGTTGAAACAGGCGAGCTCGCGGTTGAGGGCAAACGCCATCGCCGCGCCTTTCGGCGTGATCGGACGGTTCGCGTCGGTGCCCTTCCACGACTTGCGCGATTCAGCCTTCGCATGGCGTACGATCAGCAGATTCTGCGCGGTCGCGGCACCCTCCTGCACGCGGTCCACGAACACTGCCAACGTGTCCTTATCGGTCGAATGAGACAGTATTTTGCGCGCCTCACGCACGGAAACCCAGACGATATCGTTGATCTCGCCCACGTCCGCGCGGTGCACCGGGCCGAACGCGTCCAGCAGATGTTCGGCATCGTCGGCGGAAATCGGCTGCGCCATCCAATACAACGTGTGCTTGGTGTCGGCCGTGCAATCGTGCGAATGCCGGGTCTTCTTGCCCTCTTCGGACAACGGGTATTCGACTTCGCACAGATACGGTCCGAGTTTGACCGGCGACCCCGTCTCTTCGCCGATTTCACGCACCGCCGCATGCCGATGCGTCTCGTTCTGCTCGAGCTTGCCTTTCGGCCAGCTCCAATCGTCATACTTCGGACGGTGCACGATACATACTTCAATGCTGTCGAGCTGTTCCTGCGCAGATTTGCTACTGGCGATCGCAGGATCGTTCGCGATATCGCTGCCCGCCTTCCATCGCCATACGATGCCGCCGGCGGCTTCCACGATGCGTCTCATCTTTTCGCTCATATTGTCCTATTCTAGGCTGGGCCGGGCTGGCGGCGGCGCGTGACGTCCGAACATACAGAAAATGGCCGGGCCCGCAAAGTGCGGAACCGGCCATTCGCCTCGATCGATCAGTGCCTTACCGGTCGACGCGTGTGTTTCTTGATGAGGTATTCCTGGCTGTCGACCAGCGGTCGGCCTTCCTCATCCTTGCAATGGCGCACATAGGTGCCATCGGCCTGCATATGCCAAGACGCGGTGGAATCGGCCATCTGCAGATCGACGTACTTGATGAGCTCGTCGATCTGCTCCGGAGCCACGATGCGGACCAGCGCTTCGACTCGACGGTCGAGGGTTGCGGTGCATCAGATCGGCGGAACCAATCCACACTTCCGGACCGGCCGCAGGGCCTTCGCCGATCTGCGGGCCATCGGAGTTGGCGAACGCGTAAATACGGCTGTGCTCAAGGAAACGGCCCAGGATCGAACGCACGCGGATGTTCTCGGAAAGTCCCGGAACGCCCGGCTTGAGCGCGCAGATGCCACGTTCCACGATGTCGATCTTCACGCCGGCCTGGCTTGCACGGTACAGCGCGTCGATGGTCTTCTCGTCGACGATGGAATTGACCTTGATCTTGATCCACGCTTCCTTGCCGGCGCGTGCGGCGTCCTCCTCGCGGCGGATGCGCTGAATCAAGCCGGAACGCACGGTGCGCGGCGCCACCAGCAGACGGTGGAAGCTCGACTTCGGCGCGTAGCCGGACAGCTGGTTGAACAGGCGGGTCATATCCTGACCGACCACCGGATCGCAGGTCAGCAAGCCAGGTCGGTGTAGATACGTGCGGTCTTCGGATTGTAATTACCGGTGCCCACGTGGCAGTAACGACGCAGGCCGTCGGCTTCCTGACGCACCACAAGGCTCAGCTTGCAGTGGGTCTTCAGGCCGACGATGCCGTACACCACGTGCACGCCCGCGCGTTCCAGCTTGCGTGCCCACGCGATGTTGGCGTCCTCGTCGAAACGCGCCTTGATCTCGACCAGCGCCAGCACCTGCTTGCCCGCGTGCGCGGCGTCGATCAGCGCGTCGATGATCGGCGAATTGCTGGATGTACGGTACAGCGTCTGCTTGATGGCCAGCACCTTCGGATCGGCCGCGGCCTGCGCCAGGAACGCCTGCACGGACGTCGAGAAGGAATCGTACGGGTGGTGCAGCAGGATGTCGCGCTCGCGGATGGCGGCGAAAATGTCCTGCGCACGGGACGATTCGACTTCGGCGATCTGACGATTGGTGGTCGGAATGAACGGACGGTACTTGAGATCCGGACGGTCGATGCCGCCGAGCTCGAACAGCACGGTCGCGTCAAGCGGCGCCGGCAGGCGGTAGACCTCGTCGGCGCTCACGCGCAGCTGGTCGGCGAGCAGCTGGGACAGGAACGGGCTGGTCTCGTCGGAGATCTCCAAACGGATCGGCGGTCCGAAACGACGGCGCAGCAGCTCCTTCTCCATGGCGTTGAGCAGGTTCTCTGCATCATCCTCTTCCACGTCGATGTCCTCGTTACGGGTGACGCGGAAGGAGCGGGCCTCCTTGATGATCATGCCCGGGAACAGGGATTCCAGGTGGGCGATGATCAGGTTCTCCATGGTGATGAAGCCATAGCGCACGTTGGTGCTCTCGTCTTCGGTCAGATCGTCGACCGGCACGAGTCGGTTCAGGTTGCCAGGAACCTTCACGCGGGCGAAGTGCGACTTGCCGGATGCCGGATTCTCCACCAGCACGGCGAGGTTGAGGGAACCGCCGGAAATGTACGGGAACGGGTGGGCCGGATCCACGGCAAGCGGCGTCAGGACAGGGAACACCTGCTGACGGTAGTAGCGCGACAGGCGCTCCTGCTCGGCCGCGGTGAGCTTGTCCCAGCTCAGCAGCACGATCTGTTCCTTCGCCAGGTCGGGGAGGATGTGATCGATGATGTAGTGCGCGTGCTCGTCCTGCAGGCGGTGGGCCTGCTCGCTGATGGCGCGCAGCTGCTGCCTCGGGCTCAGTCCGGAAGCGGCCGTCACGGCGATGCCGGTGTCGATGCGGCGCTTCAGGCCGGCCACGCGGACCATGAAGAACTCGTCGAGGTTGTTCGCGAAGATCGCGGCGAAGCTCGCGCGTTCGATGACCGGCAGGTCCTCATCCTGTGCAAGCTCGAGGACGCGCTTGTTGAACTTCAGCCAGCTCAGCTCACGGTCGAAGAAACGGTCGTTCGGCAGCGGTTCCTCGCCTGCCTGAAGCTCGCGCTTATCGTTCTTATCGGTCTCAGCGATATGCTCAGCTATCTGGCTGCGCAGGATCGCCTTTGAGGGTGCGTCAAAAATCTGTGCCATAGTTATCTACTTTATCCTCAAGTGCTTGGAATGTCTTGCAAAACTCAGGAAAATTAAGCAGGAGTTAACATTCGTTCGCCGAGTTGGTGAAATATGCTTCCGACACGCCGTTTTTTCGGGGCAAATGAACGTGAATGAACAGGCAAGCGTTGCGATTCGCACAGCATGGAGCATTTTTGCGATTCTTGCGATCGGAAAGCAACAGTTGCGATAAATACGGAACATCGTCCCGTTTCGGTTTGCACTTGCCGCAATGGCGAGCATAATTACGAAGTACAAGAACAACTGAAGAGCAGAGCCCCACAAGGTGTGTATGACCGAGATAGGTTGTTACGTTGAACGGGCATTGGATAGACTTACCGTTACGACGATGTTGTTGTGCAGCGATTCTGCTCCGAAGATTCTTGCAGGAAGGCCCGCTTCGGCGGGTCTTCCTTTTTTGTTGCGCTGCGCCGTGCTGCGTTGCGTAATGTCTTGCGATGTGCCGAATCGCGTTGCGATGTGGATAAGTGTGGATGACACGCCGAGGGTGTGGATAACCCACATTCTCCGACCACAGGTGCCGTTTCGGCTTGAATCCATGTGCGGTTTCGTTTTTCAATCGGCGGTATGAGCGATGCAATTTCTTCATTACAGGTCCCTCCGGTCCCATTGCCGTCATACGGAGGCCGTGACGCACGCGTGACGTGTTCGCCGAAAATCCGGTCGCAGCCAGCGGCCAGAGTGCGGCAGCCGACTCGATCCCAGCAAACCGTTCGGCGGGAAACGGTCTCGCCGCAACGGTTCTATACGCCGCAGAACGCCATGGACGCGCGAACGTCGGCACGATGGGCCGGGTCTGCCGTGGCGGGCGGTTTCATGGGTTCGCCGTTGGAATCGTCGTCCACACGGATGAAACCCGTTGAAGCGCAACCGGAACCTGCTCCACTCAACGTCGTGGTGGTCGGATCCGCCGTCGCCGGAGTCGGTGCCAGCACGTTGGCGGCGCTGCTGGCCCGCGAACTAACGGAACGTGGATGCAAAAGCGTGCTGGTAGACGCAGATCTCAACGGTGGCGGTCTTGACGTGCTGCTCGGTGTGGAAGATGAAGACGGTTCACGCTTCGGAGACATCAGCGCCCCGCTCGGCAAAGTGGACGGCAAAGCGCTGCTGCGAGAACTGCCCGTGTGGGATGGCGTGCCGCTGCTGGCCTGCAATCCCTGGCGAAGCGAAAACCCGCAATCCTGGGAGATCCAGGCATGCATCCGCGCGCTCGCGCAGGTGAAGGACGCGGTGATCGTGGACGCCGGGCAATGGCGTGGACTCGATGACATTCCGGAACTGGCCCAGGCCACACACATCACCGTGGTCGAAATGACGGTGCTCGGACTGGCCCGAGCCAAAGTGGCCATGAAATCGCGTGGAACGGCGGAACGGCAGAAACATGGCCATATCGTCGGCGTTGAACCGCGCGGCGTGGCGCGTGGACGTGGCGTGACCACGCTGGAAGAGACGGAAAACTATCTTGGCCATTCCCTCGCGGCGGTTGTCAAACCGGACGCCAAGCTGTGCGGCGAACTGTTGGACGGCCTGGGCCTGCGCAGGCCGAACCGCCAAACCGTCAAAGCCTTGGCCGCGCTCACGGATGAACTGCAGGAATCGTTGGAAGGCAAGCGGGTGAAGCATGGAACTCGGACCCCTTAGCGCCATCGCCTCGCAGCCGGGCGTCACGGACATCGCGGTGACCTGCGACGGCACGGTTTGGGCGGATTGCGGCCAAGGCATGCAGGAAGTATGTCTGCTGCGCCGATGCTTTCCGTCAGCGCAGTCGATTCGTGAATTCGCAGCGCGATTATGCTCGCAACTTGGCCGACGGCTTGACGACGCCTGCCCGATCGCCGACGCCTCCACCGTGGACGGTCTGCGCGTGCACGCCGTCATCGCACCACTGGTGCCGCAGGGTGCGGCCATCAGCATACGATTGCCCGACGCGGTCTCGCCCGATCTGGAATCGTTGGCGCGCAACGGCATGTTTCCAGCCGAATGGCTGCCCCTGCTGGCCGGACTGGTGTCCCGCAAGGCAAGCGTGCTGGTGACAGGCGGCACCGGTGCCGGCAAAACCACAATGCTCAAAGCCATGCTGATGCGATGCCCGCCGAACGAGCGCATCGTCACCGTCGAGGAAGTGCGCGAATTGGGCATGATCCAACATGCCAACCACGTGTCTCTGGTCACACGCGAAGCCAACACGGAAGGTGCCGGCGGCATAGGCCTTTCCGAACTGATCTGCGCGACGCTGCGCATGAGACCGGACCGCGTGGTGGTCGGCGAATGCCGTGGCGGTGAAGTCGTGGATCTGCTCAGAGCCTTGAATTCCGGGCATCGAGCGGCATGACCACATTGCACGCCAATCAAGTGGAGGCGGTTCCGGCGCGATTGGTCTCATTGGGTTTGCTGGCCGGATTGGAGCCACGCGCCACGGCGGCGCTCGCCGAGGATGCGTTCGACGTGGTGCTTCATGTGGAACGTATCGCCGGCAGACGGCGCATTGCGCAGGTCGGCAGATTGGAAGCGGTGGAAGGGCGATTGCATGGGCGTCTGCTGGCCGCTTGGGATGGCCGTACGGTCCGTGCCGGCCAACGCTGGGATGGATTCATGAGCCGATGGAGCGCATGATGCGTGATGCGTGTGGTTGGGAATATTGCGCCGCATGGCTGGCGTCGATGGCCGTCTGGCTGTGGCTGAACCGGAACGCGGAATGGGCGGGGTTGCGGCGATTGCAGCGTGTGCTGGTTCGCTTCGGGGCTTCGTTCGGCTGACGATAGTGGCGGGGCCGATGGAGATGGGACCTGCGACGATGAATCCGACGGCCATGGCAGAACAGTCCGGAACGATGGGGAAAACCGGGATGCGTCGCCGCAGATGCCGACCATCGGCGCTGCCGCATGCGTGGCCGCGCTGCGGGCGTCCGTACGCAGCGGAGCCACCTTGGTCCAAGCGTTCGAGGAATTACAGGGCGCTCCTTTCGCAGTGCCTGAACTGACCCGTTTCCGTATTGACATGGCCGTACGAAGCCGCTGCTCGCTTCAGGAACAACACAAGCATGTGGATCAGCTTGGTGTGGAACTTCATGCGGCCTGCACGTTGAGTCTGCAGTTGGGCTGCGAGATGAGCCGATGCCTGGAGGCCGTCGCGGCGTCGTTGAAGCGGCGACGGCTGCTCGACGACTTGCGTGTCAACGCTTTTGCCATGCCGCAGGCACGGTGAAGCTGCTGATGGCATTGCCGTTGCTGACGGTGATGCTAGGGGAATGCATGGGAGCCCATCCCTTGCGATTCCTTGTGGAAGACGTGAAAGGATGGATGTGCCTCGGCTTCGCCGGCTGCTGTTATGCCGTCGGCTGGTATTGGATTCGCAGGCTGATGCGGCAGGAGCATGTGCGATGAGCTTGGCATGGCCGATGCTGGCAGCGGTGGGCGCCGCTGGCGCGACATGGCTGTATGAATGGTCGCCAGCCAGAAATCCGCCCGATTCCGACGTGCGGTCATGCAATCTGCCATTGCCCTTGATATTGGAAATGTTGAGCGTGGCGATACGTCAAGGAGCGTCCATTCCACGCGCGCTGATTACGGTCGGAAACATTGTGGAAGGCGAGTTCGGCGGTGGATTGCGCTCGGCTGGAGAACGGCTGAATAGTGGCATGCCATGGAATGAGGCATGGCCTGACGATGATGATTGCGCCGTGGTCCGTGACGCGTTCTCCTCATCATGGTCGAGCGGCTCCTCGCCGGTGAATCGGTTGGCGACCGCAATCGAGCAGCTGGATTGGGATGAACGGTCGCGGATTGAACAGTCGGCGGCGAAACTGTCGATTCGGTTGTTGCTACCGACCGGCCTGTGCATGCTGCCGGCCTTTGTCGCCATTGGCGTGATTCCGGCGGTGATGTCGTTTCTGTAGCGGCCGATTCGCCATGGGGTAGTGCGGGTTGGTGCGAATTGGCTCAAATTTGCTCGAATCGGACCGCGGTCGGAATGACGGATGATGCGCGGTCCGTTCCGTCATGCCCTAATCGCTTGTGGATAAGTGTGGATGACACGCCGAGGGTGTGGATAACCCACGTTCTTCGACCACAACCCACGAAAACCATGCCATCGCCGATGCCAATACCTGACACTGAGCGTACCCGGTCAATCGGCCGGGATTAGCCGAATGAAAGGAGCGTCATGAACGACGCAATGTCAATCAATGTCGATGGTTCGCCGGGTCTGATGGGTCGCGTCGGCCAGAAGTTATGTGCGGCCAAGGAACGTGCCAATAAGGCGGTCTGCCTATTGGACGCGCGCATGCGCCTGCTGACCGCCGAGCCGGAGAAGGGCGCGGTCACCGCCGAATACGCGGTGGTGCTGGTGGCGGCCACGGCATTTGCCGCGGTTCTGATCGCCATCGTGAAATCGGATGTCGTGAAAACGCTGCTGACCGGCCTCATCAAGAAAGCGTTGAGCGTGGGGTAACCATGCTTGCGCGATGGTGGAGACGCCATGCCCGTGACGCCGATTGCGGAACCGTCACCGCCGAATTCGCGGTGGTGCTTCCCTGCGTGGCCGCGGTGGCGATTCTGGTGCTGTGTTTGGGGCGTGCCTCCATAGTGTCCATGAACTGTCAGGACGCTGCGGCCGCCGGTGCGAGGGCCATGGCGATTGACGCCGGCGGCGAAGCGAAAGCTCGCGCTGCGGCGCAAACCATTGCCGGTGGCGGTTCCACGGTGTCGTTCGCCGCCAATGCGAACAGCGTCACCGTTGTGGTGCGTTGCCCGGTTGCGGCGGATCCGACCGGCGTGCTGCCCGCCAGCGTCGTGGGCAAGGCAACTCGGTATTTCTGATTGCGATGTTCATGACAGCGTGCTGTCCGTAACGGTTTTTGAAAGGCTTCCAATGCGCGGCAAGAAAGGAACGACTTCCGTGAAACATGACGTGAAACAGTATGTGCGACGTGTGTCGCATGTGTTGAAAGGCGCGGACGAAGGTGCCGGAACCATATCGGGAGTCGCGCTGATCGCAATCGTCGCGGCCATGCTCGGTGCGGTCGCCATGGCAGGCAATCTGCTGCTGTGCGTGCATCGCGCGCAGAATACGGCCGACCTGGCGTCGGTGGCCGCCGCGCAGTCGCTGCGTGACGGTGCCGCCGACCCGTGCGCGGCCGCATCGCGTACAACGTCGGGCAATGGAACCCGGCTCGAATCCTGTGCCATTGAAGGCGAGGATGCGGTGGTCGCCGTGCAGGCGGCCACGCAGGTGCCGTTCGCACCGTGGGTCGTCCGGCAGTCACGTGCGGGGCCTATTGCCTGTGATTAGGAGATTGCCGGACAGTCGTTGCATGACGGCACGGAATGTTCAGCTGAAGGTAATGGGCAATCTGGCGCTTGACGTGAAACATGGTTATCGTACAAGTATGAGCAAGACGTCACATGGCGAATACGACCGTTGCCGTGGTCTGCAATCCGACATCGAACAAAGGCAAGGGCGCCCAAGTGGGCGGTCATGTCATTGATCTGCTGCGCGGAGCCGGACGCAAGCATGGCTTCGACGTAATCGATGTGACCGGCACAAGCTTCGACGATTCCCTGGCCAACGCCCGCCGCCGCGGCGACGAATACGATTATCTGGTCGCGGTCGGAGGCGACGGCATGGTCGCGTTAGGCGCCAACGCAGTCGGCTGCTCCGGCAAACCACTCGGCATCGTGGCCATCGGCTCCGGCAATGATTTCGCACGCGGACTGGATTTGCCGGTCAATCGCGTCGAAACCGCCGTTGAAGGCATTGTCGGTGCGATTGTGCGCGGCACGCATATCGACGTGGACATGGGCTTGGTGACTTCGTTGCCTGACGGTCATGCCATCGATTCGACCGACGGAACCGATGTTTCACAGTCGCGCTCGCCGATCGACCGCTATTATGCGGGCATGCTGTCGTGCGGTTTGGACGCAAGCATCAACGACCGCGCCAATCATTCGCATCTGCCGAATGGCTCGCTGCGGTATTTCGCCGCGGTCATCGTGGAGCTGACACACATGAAAAGCTACGGATACCACATCAAGGCCACGCTGGCCGACGGTTCGGTGGAGGAGCGGGATATCATCTCGCCACTGCTCACCGTGGCCAATTCCCGCCATATCGGCGGCGGCATCGAGGTGTCCCCGTATTCACGGTTCGCGGACGGACTGCTTGATCTGGTGTGGCTTGACCATGTGCCGAATTTCCGGGAGTGCGTGGACGCGGTGGCACGCGCCTACCACGGCCGACTGCTGGGCAGCCATGCTTTCGGATGGAAGCGGGTGCGCGACATCGAAATCACCCGCGCCACCGAAGGGGATGAGCCTCCGGTGTTGATGGCCGATGGCGAATACGTGGGCCATTTGCCGGTGAAGGTCTTAGCCAAGGACCGTGCGCTGCGTGTGCTGGTGCCGCCGGCCGTGGCGGAAGCGCAGGCGGCCGACAGCGAGGAACGGGTGTTGGAAACCATCAAACGTGACGGTCGTGACCCTCTTACCGGTAGATTCCTCGCCTGACGTCGTTTTCCGTCAGCCAGCCGGTGCCGCTCGATGCCCCTCCGGACGTTGAACGGCCGTTATATGTTGCTTGCCGGCGGGAATGACGCGTGTGAGAGCACCGTCACAGATATTCGTCCAAATGCAGCGTCTGTGCCGCCACCTGCCTGACAATGTCATCGTCAATGTCAGGATGCAGTCTGATCAGCGAGATCAAGCCGACGATCAGCGTGTAGAAGGTCTCATGCTCGTTGCGGATCGGCATGCCGTGCTTTTCCTCGAATTCACGTACCGTGGAACCGCACAGGTATTCGGAAATGCGGTCCGCGGCCCGGTCGATGAACCTCAGATACAGTGCAGCGTTGCCATCCTCGATGAGACGTTGGCTGAACGGGCCTTCATCGGCGATGAGCGAACGGGTCAGCCGCACCACATCGTCAAGCGCCTTCGAGATGTTGCCGGCCTCGCGATGCTCGTTCCACTCTTCCAGGCGGGCGATGACTTCGCTGATGACATCGTCGAGCACGGCATCCGCAACCTGGTCTTTGTCTTGGAAATAGTGGTAGAAAAGCGATCTGGTCATGCCGACCCGTTCGGCGATATCGCTGATCGTGATCTTCGAAAACCCTTTTTCCAAGCAGATCTCACGTGCCGCCTGCACGATCTGCAAGCGACGCGCGTCTCCAATGGTGCTGGTGGACGCTTCCGGTTTCCCGGTCATGGCTCTCTCCTCCCAATCGCGTGGCAACGCCTTGTGCGGCATGGTGGTGACGCACGGGTTTTAGGCGCGCAACAGTCAGCGTTCGTGACCGACGGTACGCCGATCACACGGTTCATGTCTGATTTCCAGAGTACCGGCTGCGCCGGTTGTAGATCAGACAGACACGCGATGGACTTGCGGAGATGGTCGGCCTCGGCGCTTCCCGATTGGCGAACGTGTCGTAATTCATCGATACTCTAGAACACTACGGCGGAAGGAATTTGCGATGGCACTGGCACTGTATAGAAGGTATCGTCCCGACACGTTCGATGGCGTGATCGGACAGGATCAGGTCACGGTTCCGCTGATGCGTGCGCTTGACGAGAACAAGCTCACGCACGCCTATCTGTTCTCCGGACCGCGCGGCTGCGGTAAAACGAGTTCCGCGCGTATTCTGGCCCGTTGCGTCAACTGCGCCAAAGGTCCGACCTCGCATCCGTGCGGTGAATGCGCCAGCTGCCGTGACCTTGCCACCGGCGGCCCCGGCTCCATCGACGTGGTGGAAATCGACGCCGCCTCCCATAACGGTGTGGACGATGCCCGTGAACTGCGTGAACGTGCGGATTCGCCCCGGCCCGCGATCGCTATAAAATCTTCATCCTCGACGAGGCCCACATGGTCACGCCGCAGGGCTTCAACGCGCTCCTGAAAATCGTGGAGGAGCCGCCGGAGCATGTCATGTTCATCTTCGCCACCACCGAACCGGACAAGGTGATCGGCACCATTCGCTCCCGCACCCACCACTATCCGTTCCGTCTGGTGCCACAGGAGGTCATGGGCCCGTATCTTGAGCAGATCTGCGCCGACGAGCATATCGAGGCCGAAGCGGGTGTGCTGCGCTTGGCCATGCGTGCCGGCGGCGGATCCGTACGTGACACGCTGTCCGTGCTCGACCAGCTGATGGTCGGTGCCGTCGACGGCAAGATTCCTTACGATTCCGCTGTCGCGCTGCTTGGTTTCACGCCGGACGCGCTTATCGGCGAGGCAATCGACGCCGTCGCCGACAAGAACGGCGAGGCGCTGTATGGCGTCATTCAAAAGGTCGTGGTCGGCGGATTCGACCCCCGACGTTTCGTTGAGGACCTGCTGGCGCGCGTGCGCGACCTGTTGGTGCTCACCTTGGGCGGTGAGCGTGCGGAAAGCGTGCTGTCTGACGACACCGCGACCGAGAACATGGACGATCTGCATCGCCAGGCGGCTTCGCTGGGATTGGCCGCGCTTACGCAGATGGCGGATACGATCAACGCCACGCTGGCCAACATGACCGGTGCGATTTCGCCGCGCATGCGCCTGGAACTGCTCGCCGCCCGCCTGCTTGCCGGTCGTGAGACGGGCGTGGTCGCGCAAGCCGCCGCACCATCGTCCGGCATGCCGGAAGCTGGGCATGCGGGCGGTGCCGCAGCGTCTGAATCGCAGCGTCCGTCCGGTTCCCGTAGGTACGCCGCGCAATCGGCACGTGGAAGGCATGCCGTGGAACCGTCCGCGGCTCCCACGAATCCGGCCGATGCCGTCGTTTCCGGAGCGGCCTCCGTATTGGCGGAAGTCCAGCAGGCGATGGGTGGACCTCTGTCGGAAGGCAGCGAGCCGGCCGCTTCAGCCGAGTCCAAGCCGGTTGAAACGCAGTCTGCGCCATCCAAACTATCCAATGCCGAAGCTTCCGCTCCCACCCAGTCCGTGGCTCAGTCCGCGCCCCAGCCTGCGGCAACGGACGATCGCACTCCCGACCAGAAGTGGGACGCGATCGTTGCCGGCCTGCCTGAGGATGTCCGTCGCTACGTGGACCGCGAGAAAGTGCCCCGCGTGCTGCTGGACGGGGCCAAAGGCCGACTGTGGATTAAATTTGACAAGTCGTTGAGCAAATACGCGTTCGCCAAGGCTGTGGCCAAGGAAGCGGTCGACGGCACCACCAATGTGGTGCAGATCGTGCGCGGCGAAGTGCATAAGGTGTTCGGCCCCGATGTCACTCTCGCGCCGGCCAAGAAGCTTGCCGACGGTTCCACCGCGGTGCCGTGGAGCAAGCTCAGCCCGGAAGAGCAGAGCAAGATCAACGCGCAGCTGGTGCAGGAACAGCTGAAGGCCGCCACATTGCTGACCGCGAACCTCGGCAAGGAGGTTGCCAAGGAGCCGGAAGACGACGATCCGTGGAACACCCCAATTCCGCAGACGCCCATCGCCGAAGGCAACGCCAACGACGTACAGCCGCCGGAACACCACGTAAAACATGTGGACGTGCCGGATGTGAGCGATGACGTCGATCCGTGGGCCACGCCACTGCCCACGCCGCAGACGGACGATCAGGAGCAAGGCCAACCGAATGGGCCGGAGCAGCCGCGGCAAAACCAGCCGGAACAGCACAGCGAACGACATAGCGCACGGCAAAGCGCCCGCGAAATGCAATCGCAACAGGCCCAGCAGCCGGCGTCATCGCCGGCAGGATTCGCGGATGACCATGGGAGCCCCACTGCCGGTGCAGGCGGGACC
>ENA-OQBX01000014-OQBX01000014.1-human-gut-metagenome-genome-assembly--contig:-NODE-14-length-14018-cov-0.900007_pt1 | contig 14018 bp, 10 predicted proteins | sample MGYA00242754_ERZ504569 | MGnify/ENA primary metagenome ERZ504569 (study PRJEB26092, sample SAMD00036254) | human gut metagenome | host: Homo sapiens | study: EMG produced TPA metagenomics assembly of...
ATCTCATGGCACTCCCCCCTGTTTCTTCTCATGCTCCACATCACTCTCAATGTTCAAGATTACCTGATGGCCCCCGTACGCCATATGCCAAGGCGTACGCTTCCTTTACCGTATTTGAGCCGCACCGCGTCTAATGCCGCTTCCGCACCGCGTAGCCGTTCCGATTGGGTCGACGGTTCGGTATCCGTCCCACGACCCCGCTGCACCTCGTTCCGCTCTTCAAGCATGTCATCAAGCGAAAGCTGAACCGCCGCATCCGCCGCTTCGACCAAACCGCCCGCGCTCATGCCGGCAAGTCGCACCGGTCTGGTCAACGAAATGGCGTCGATAGAGCTTTCCGGCATGCCCATCGTGGCCAGCAATAATGCGACACATTGCGGATACAGCATGCTTGCCGCATCCGTCGGACAGTCCAGCGTATGTCCTTTCGTCGCATAGCTCAAATCCGGGAATCGCAGCTTCACCATGACCTTACGCGCCATCAACCCTCGTCTGCGCAGCGTGCCGGCCACATCATCGCAACACCAGCGGAGCATGGATGTCACCTGCCGCATGTCTTGGGTGTCCTTGTCGAACGTGCGTTCCGCGCCGACGGATTTCTCCTGCGCACGCGGTGCGACAGGGCGGTCATCCAATCCGCGTGCCGCCATGTACAACCCGCGCGCGCTGATGGCTGACCCCGTCGCCTGCTCAAGCGATTCCATGCTCATCTTCGCCAAGTCAGCCACGGAATCAACGCCCCATGCGTTCAGTCGTTTCTCCAAGGACGGACCGATGCCAGGTATGCCACGCAACGGCATCATCTGCACGAATTCGGCATGTCTGGCCACGGGGATCATGAGCATGCCATCCGGTTTGGCATTGGTCGAAGCCATTTTGGCGACAAGCTTGTTCGCCGCGATGCCGACGGAACAGGTGATGTGGTACCGTCTGGCGACCTGATCGCGTATCCAAGCTCCGATGGCGCGGGGACTCTTCCACCGCAGCAGCGCGCCGGAGACGTCCATATAGCATTCATCCACGGAAACCTGTTCGATGCGATCGGTGACGCGGGAGAACACCTCTGTGAAGATACGTCGGGACATCTCACGGTAGTAGTGGATGTCCACCGGCAGAAAGACGCCGTTCGGGCATAGTTTTCTTGCCCGGGAGCTTGCCATCGCCGAATTGATGCCGTATTTGCGTGCCTCATAGTTCGCCGCGGACACCACGGAACGGTTGCCGATGCCGATGATTACCGGTTTGTCGGCGTATTCCGGATGCCGCGCCACTTCGAGGGATGCGAAAAAAGCGTCCATGTCGATATGCAGCACCGTGCATCCGACCTCATCGTGACCCCAGTCACGTTTGGCCGCTGCGATTCTTGGTGCTGTGCTCATGATTCCATGATAGACAACGATTCGGCAGTTTTTGGAACAAATGTTCGAATATGGCGAAACCTGCGGGCATACCGGCGTGTCGCATATCAATGAGACCGCTCGACACGGCTCACGAGTTCGAGTCCCACTGACATCACCACACGTTTTTCTCTCATTTTTTCACAATATGGTGTTTCGCACGCGGATAGATGCTATAGTTACATGCTGTTGCGTCGTAACGCAACAGTGGAGTCATGCCTGAGTGGCCGATAGGGGCACCCTGCTAAGGTGTTAGTCGTGTTTAGCGGCTCGAGGGTTCGAATCCCTCTGACTCCGCCTTGAGGGTTTTCGGAGAAATCCGGAAGCCCTTTTTTCATGCCAAAACGGCGGAATACCAACGATTTCAAAACATACGGCGCAAACAGAGAATGTACGGAAATGTACGCCAATGCCAACATTTCCGGTACCCAGCAAGGTACCCGAGTTGGGTACCCAACAAGACAGCCGACGACTGCACTGCAAATAGGCCATCGTGTCGGCAATGGTCATGAGCGGGGGTTCAGTCTTCCTCATAATCACCCCCGTTCACGCTCACCGCAACGTCCAACAATTGAGACGCCACATCCGACGGAATCCACGCAGACACGCCCCTATACGGCGAAACGTCCGGCCTAGAACACTTCAAACAGCTCCTAGCCTGCACAACGCCGAACAGGGTCTTTAATGGCCCGAGCCTCCGCGAGACGCCACCGACGAACCAGACGACAGAAACGGTGAAAAGTCGGATAATCAGTCTCGAAATCCTCCTGCACGCGCAACGGCAAATCATTATGCGGCAGGGACGATCCGCAAAGACCGTCCCTGTTTACATATCAGTATGTATACATCAACGGCATGCCGTCACATGCCGAATGCTTTTCGATCCGTTTCGGTAAGCCAATCCGTCCGCATGCCCGGTTCTTGGCACAAATGCATGGCGGGGCATTCCTCACCGATGCAAGGATCCCATACAGGAAGCGGCGTTCCGTCACGGTCCGTTCCGTTGGGATCGCCATTGGCGGCAAAATTGGTCCAGTACAGCCCCATTCGCCTTGCCAGATCGTAATGCCATCCAACGAACGGACGCCAGCATTTCGCAAGGCTTCCAAAGGAGAACCACAGATCGGATGAGTGGAAGGCTCCGGCATCATCCCCCGGCATAGCGACATCGAAATGATAGTAGTATGGCGCGGTCCCACCGCTTGCGGTCCATTTGCGGATCAGCGTGAGATTGCCGAGCTGGCCGACATGCACAGGCTTCCCATCTTCAGTCGAAGCGATGAACTCATTGGTCGTGTTGCCGACCAGCATGTCGACGTTGTTGGCCTTGCAGCCCTCGACGATACGCTCCTCCTGATCGGGAAGGAACAGGCCGTCCACGCATGGCGCCCAATTGACGATCATCGACCAGTCATCTTCACGTCCGCTGTCCGGTGGAACAGGCAGGGACTCGGCGGCTTCCAATACCGTTCGGGCCGGGATTGCACGGGCCTGCTCCAGCGTGGAGACACCCAATGCTTCGAACAGACGGATTCCGTTGGCCTGCGCATGCTCCAGCGTGTCCTGCCGCGCATTGAAATACCCTAAGCCTGCGCCGGATTGCATGATGGCTTTCTGAAACAGGCCATGGTTCATCGGCGAGCAGATCTGGGCCAAGACGCTGGCGGCACCGGCCGATTGGCCGAAAACCGTGATGTTTTCCGGATCTCCGCCGAACTTCGCGATGTTTTCCTTCACCCATTGGATTCCGGCACGCTGATCCAGGAATCCGAAATTCGCATATGGTTCGCCGTCGCCGCGTTCTACGGCCTCCTCATGAAGCAAAGGGTGCGTCATAAACCCAAATGCATTCAGGCGATAGGCCACACTGACCACAACGACGCCGTTCGCGGCGAGATGCGTGCCGTCGAATTCCTTTTCAAATGTGCCGCCACATTGATAGGCTCCGCCGTAGATCCAGACCATGACCGGCAGCTTTTCGGAAGTTACCATGCTATCCGCGCCATATCCGCGTAATGCCGGAGTCCAAATATTCAGGTAGAGGCAATCCTCGCTCATCGGCACGGCCGGATCGGTGCCCCATTCACGATCATAGAAATCATCGGAGGCGCCCGGCGTCGGCTGCATCGCGGTAGGCCCGAAATCGAAGGCTTGCAGCACACCATCCCATGGCAAGGCCGGCTGCGGCGCACGCCAGCGCAGACCGCCGACGGGAGGCTGGGCGAACGGGACCCCTCGGAACACGGTGATGCCTGATCTTCAGCCGCCAAGCCTTCGACAGTTCCCTGCGCCACTATGGCCTGTCGCTTCATCGCCCTCCTTCCTTCGTATTCGGCGTCGAATACGCAAAGTCGTAAAAATCGGCGATTCCACCGGTCTCTTTTGTCGAATACAGGAACAATCCGATACGGCAACCTGTGAAATGATCCATTTTGAAGACCATCCGGTGCGCTGTCCCCAATGGGCGCCATTCGGATTCCGGCATATCCGCATCGCGGTAGAAGAACGTCACTTCATCCTTGCAATCGGTGAAATCATATACCGCGCGCAGGCGCATGCAATCCGCATCCGCCATGATTTCCGCATCCGTTACGGCTGGACTGTCCCAATCATTGTCGGAGAAGATGGAATCGTCATTCACCGGCTTGTATTGGACGGTCAGCATCGTGCGGCCGTTCCTTCGCGTAAGCGCGATGTAGGAATAGCATCCTTGGAACGCCGCCAATCCGGCGAAGTCGCCATCATGCAATGTCGACGCGTCGACGGTGACTTCGGCCACCGTCACCGGCCCCATCGTGCGCTGCGTCAGCGTGTTCCATGCATGATTGAGATTCGAGCTGATGCGTCCGGAATGCAGGCGGAATGCTCCCGGACGTTCCGTCAGTGACCAGTATTCGTCATGTGTGATGTGATTGAACTGCCAGTATGGCTGCAGACAGTTGGCATCGACTCCGCCTTCAGCGTTATGCCGGGCTATGAATTCGCTGCCGTTGATGGGCGCGACAGGTTCGGCACAGCTTGCAGCCGGCACGCTGACCGAATGCGGCACTTTGCCGTTCTCGCCGATGACGGGGAATCCGTCCTCGCCGAACCGCATCGGCATCAGTGTCGGCACGCGTCCCACACCGCCGCGGTCCTGCATCATGAATGCATACCAGTCGCCGTCCGGAGTGTCCACCATACCGCCTTGCGCGACTCCGTAACCGTGGAAGGACAGGTCGTCGTCGATAATTTCACGCGCTTCGAAAGCGCCATCCAAGGATTCGGCTATCAAGCAGGCTTCTGTTTTGCCCTTGCCTTGCGGGAAGTGACAGGTGAAGACGTAATAGCGTCCATCATGCTTGTATAGGTGACTGCCTCATAACCAAGGTCAGCCTGCGGATCGTCCTGTGCGATGACCCGGTCAAGCCCACCCGGCATCGGCCCGCTTAATTCAGGATTCAACTCCGTGATGCGCAATGTCGACTGCCCATGTACGACATAGGCTCGATCATCGTCGTCAAAGAACAGTCCGCTGTCGTAGTAGAAGCCGTCAAGCTCACGCTTTCGCCATGGGCCGCATGGATCGTCCGCCGTCAGCAGATAGCTGGCATGCGTATCGTTGGCGGCGAACAACACATACCAGGTGCCCCGACGGTAACGCAGTGACGGCGCCCACATGCCTCGACCGTAGGCGTTGGCACCTTCACATTCCAAACGTTCTTCAGGGGTATCCGCCACGATATTCAATGCGTGCGCAATGAATTCCCAATGCACTAGGTCATAGCTGCGCAGAATATCGCACCCGGGTGTGAAATGCATAGTCGTAGTGGCCATGTAATACACGTCCCCGACCCGGATGATGTCTGGATCAGGAAAATCCGTGTAGACCACAGGATTAGTGTAGACCATAGGATTAGTTGAGGTAATCATCATTCATACCGATACTTTCCGCTCAACGCCAGCATGGCGAAAGCATAGAGGAAATTGTCATAGTAACGACGCGTGCCGGTTCGCATCGGCGTATTCCACAGCATGCGCACCCATTCACGGGCATTATGCTCCGCGTCGGGCTGGGCCGAATGCACCGCCGCAAGTGAGCCTTGCGCGGTCGCGGCCAGGAATCCGACCGGATGAAGCACGACCTCGTCCACGGCGGTGCCGTCGATGGCGTAGACGCTAGTACGGTCGTGGGTCAGGAAGAATCGCTGCAGCGCGGCGACGCGGTCGCACAGCACTTCCTGCAGACCGTTCCAAGCTACATCCAGTCCGATATTCGCCGCGGTACGGTAGGCGTCGGAATAGAAATGCCAATGATTGGACTCGTCAACATGCGGCTTTCCGTCATAATCCGCGTATTCAGCGTTCATGCCGGTCCGCTCGTCGCAGGCCGCCTGCAGATAGCGACGGCTTGCGGCGGCTGCCTCATGCCAAAATGGACGGTCTTCTTCGTCGGCTTCTTCGGCGAATACTTCATAGAAGTGCGGCAGATGGTAGGACGGATCGCTCCACTCGGTTTCCGGAATGAACTTGATGAGCTTGTTGTCGGGATTCCACATGGGCTCGCCGTCGTAGCGTTCGCCTTATGAACGCAATATCTCAAGATCTCGCGTCCCCATGCGGAATATCGTAGATATCCTCGCCATCACCCCAGCGACGGGAGGCGAGGAACAGGTCCATCGCGAAATATTCCTCGCCGTCAGGTGCAGGACCATTCGAGTTCGGCGTACCGTCCGGCGCGACCGACCATGCGAAATAATGCGCATGATGACCGTCCTTCATGTACATGTGACGCATTACCCAGCCCCACAGCTTGTCGAATACGTCCTTACGGTCGTATTGCAGGGCGATCATCATCGCATAGCTCATACCCTCGGTACGTACATCGTTGTTGCCGGTGTCCATCACATAGGCAAGACCTTCGTCGTTCTCCCAATAGAATTTGTTCGGACCTTCGAAAATTTCATACCAGACCTGTGACACGCGCCTATCGATGGCGTCCTGGGCATATCCGCACTGTGCGAACATGGACTCGCCCAATGTCTTGTTGGTATCGGTTGCATTTGTCATATCAGTTGTTCCATTCCCAGATTCGGATGTGATTCTCTCCGGAGACAAGACCATTCAACGCCCCGGCTTTGCGTTCCGTTGCGGTCAAGGCTTGTCCCAGCAAGTCGGTGTCTAGCACATAGTCACTGCCATCGGGCTGTTCATAGCGTTCCTCCACGATGCGAGGCACGCCGAGCATATCGCTGGTGACGACCTGCATTCTGGTATCGGTGACGGCCTGTGGCACAGTGCACTGCAGGTACAGTCCATCGGGTTCTTCGACCAATGTCACCGGCATGGGCTCATCACACGCAACGCTCGTGGAGGCGGTGCCGCCGAAGAACGGGGCGTCCTCCTGCATGCGTTCCGAATCGTCGGCCGCACCTTCCTGCTTGTTCAGCCCCTGTGCGCCGGACAGATAGATGTTGCCGCCCGCGTATAGAGACTGCAGAGGATTGCGCTCGCCACCACCCTGCGAAGGATCTGCCACATGGCCCGCCTGGCGTTCCAGGTATTCATGCATCGACATCGGGCAATCGCTGTAGGTGGACAAACCATATTCACCGACGGTCGGTTTCACCGGTTGCGGCGCGAACATGTTGTTCAGCCAACGCTCATCGCCGCCGGATACCACAGCGCACCCGGCCACCTCGGTGGTGTGCGGATAGTGATACGGCGTGGAACGGTCGGGGACGGTATGCGGTTCAATGCCGCCGCAAATCAGATTGTTGACGAAGGCACCACCTTGCGACCAGTTCTGGAACATCACCGGCGAGGCGAAAACGTTATTGTCCACCAGATACGGCCCATGGCTCACTTCAATCATGAGGTCACGGACGTTATCGTGGAACACATTGCGCGTGATGCGCGTGCCCTGCGTCTGCCAATCCATCCACATGCCCAGCGAGCAGTCGTGGATGTTGTTGTTGGCAATGACCGTATCCAATGCGGCATGGAATTTGATGCCAGCGACTTCCCATCCGAAGAATTCACGCTTCAACGCAATGTGATGGACATGGTTATGCTCGATACGGCAGAATGCGCTGCCCATATGTCCGACGATGGCATTCTGTCCGCACTCGTAGATGTCGTTGTTGCGTACGATATGACCGCCGATCAGCCCCTTTTCCCAGCCGATGCGACGGGCCTTGAACACGGCCTCCAACTGGTACTGGTAACCGGTCTTGCGCTCGGTTTTCGTCCACTCGTTGTCGCCGGATGAGATTTCCTTGCCCAATGACACCGCGGAGAATTTGGCGTCATGCAGCACGTTGTCTTCGATGATCCAGCCATACGACCAGTTCGGGCCGATCATGCCCCACTGCTGCGAGGTAGGCGGCGCCCAATCTCCAGTGGCCTGCGCCATTTCAAAGCCGCGCACGGTGATGTAGTTGACATGGTTGCGGGAAGGGAAGAAGCATGTGCGGCGAACACTGACCTCCACCAGTTCCTCATTCGGATCGGCACCTTGGAAATTCGCCCAGATCGTTGTGGTGCCGGCATTCTCGTCCACTTCGGCATGCCATACATAACGTGTACGGTCCGCATCCGGCACAGGGCAGGGAATCTTCAACGCGAAATCCTCATCCGTATCACGCGGCTGCGGATCGTATACGCCTTCCAACGTCGTCGATTCGAAGAAGGAAACTCCGTTGAGATACACATCGCCAAGATGTTTGTCCGGATCTTTGCCGAACTTGGGCATTTCCAGCCAGTCGCCGAAAATCGGGGTCGCGAATGGATTGAAATCCCCGAACATCGTATTATCAAGCACCACCGTCCACACATGCGGATGATCGGCCAATTCCGTCCAGCCCTGCACGCATTCCGAGCCTTTGATAACCGGCCGTGCTTCGCCTTCGGCTCCGCGGTAGGTGATGCGCTCATGTTCACTCAGACCGCCGCGTTTCGGATCGACTTGTTCGCGGTATACGCCTTCATGCACGATTACCGTATCACCCGGAGAGGCCATCTGCGCGGCCTTGGAAATCGTGGCGAACGGATGCTCCGCGTCGCCGCACGCAGCATCGCTGCCGGTTGGTTTGACATGGTATTCAAACTTCATTGCTGAATCTCCTTATCCAATATCGGATGTGGGAATACAAAGTCTTTCTCCCTTGGCGACATGCACGAACACACATCTTCATGTTTCGTAAATGCTTTAGCATTTCAGTTAAAGCACTGCTTGATTATATGATTTGACTTTCAAGAAAGTCAAATCACTTAACTAATACTTAAATTTTTTTTTACGAAAGTTCTATATGCAAATATTTACGAAACTTTTGAATAGATTTAAGTATTTCTAAAGCAGGAAATTACAGGCTTCCACCCAAACACGATTAACTGCGAAAACTATTTACGCTGTCCCCGGCAATAGCGTTATCATCGATGCTTCATTGGCCGACAAACTGACACTGTACTGGGGAGAGCTCTCTCACTGCGCCACTCGCACGCCCGGTTCCATGACCGCCATCGCCGTGTTCCACAACGTCAAAGTGCGCCGTTGTTCATCACGCAGCCTTGGCCAATCGCAATCGGGTTCCAAAGTATAGTTCGGCAATTGGGCGAATATGAATGGTAGTTCCGGACGCTTGAGTAGCGCACGCCACTCCTGGATCAGCGACATCAACAGCTGCGCATAGCCATAAGACGCATGGGCGTTGGACTCCCTCTGACTCCGCCATAATGAAGGACCTCCGAGTGAATCGGAGGTCCTTTTTGTTTTCAACGCTTTCGTTCGTCAAAAGGCCATCGTCAGCAAACCGTCAACGTGCCAATCGTTCCGCGGCGGAGGCGATCGCCGCATCACTGGCCGTAGCCGAGAATCGCAGGTATTCCGGCGCTCCGTAGAACTCGCCGGGGCTGGCGACGATGCCGATTTCGGCAAGCTGGCGCAGATCCTCCCAGCAGTCGCCGGACTTGGCTTTCACCCACACGTACAACGCGCCTTGCGGCATGTCGGTGCAGTATCCGTATGCGCGCAGAGCACTCACCAGCATGCCCAGACGCTCCTGGTAACGGGAATGCTGGGTCTTGACCGCGTCGAAGTCACGCAGCCCGGCGGCCATCGCAGCCTGCACCGGTCCGGGAATGATCTGCCCGATCTGTTTGCGGTATGCCGCCATCGGCCCGATCAGCGATTGATCGCCAGCGATAAGCGCCGTACGATACCCGGCCATGTTGCTTTGCTTGCTCAGCGAATACAGCACCAATACGCCTTCGGCGGACCCGCCACACACATCGGCGCGCAAGGCGCACGGCGTGGAGGCAAGCGTATCCGCATCCGCTTCCGCAACATCGCTCTTCCCATTGCATCAACGCATAGCATTCATCGGACAGCACCACGGCACCAATCGCGCGCGCGGCACGCACAATACCGGCCATCTGTTCCGCGGACAGCACCTCACCGGTCGGATTGCACGGCGAATTGACCCAAACGGCCTTGACGCCCGGCACATCCTTCCAGGAATCCGCATCCGCCACGTCGTCGACCTTCAGCGTTTGCGCGCCGGCCAACTGCGTGCCGATCTCGTACGTCGGATACGACACCTTCGGCTGCACGACGACATCGCCCTCGCCGAAATGCAGCAGCGACGCCATCAACGCGACGCCTTCCTTGGAACCGACCGTCGGCACCGCATCGGCGCCGATCGCACGCAAATCGACATTGCGGGCGGCCGCGAACCACTCGTGAATGGCGTCACGCAAATCGGCGGTACCGGCCGTGGACGGGATAACCGTACGCGTTCGGATCGTTCGACGAGATGGCGAGCGCCTTGCGCACCGAATCGGGCACGGGGTCGACGGGAGATCCGACGGACAGGTCGATCATGCCGCCGAACGCGGCCTTCGCCGTGCGCTTGTAGGATGCGATGCGCGACCAATCGTACGGTGACGAGAACTCATGAAAGCCCATCCGTAAGTCTCCTTTTCCAACGGGAATCTCAAACCATGCTCCAGCATACGGCAATCGGCCCGACGGCATGGTCGTCCGTCCATACGAAAAACCGGTTCGCCTTCGGCGCATGGAAACGTCGAAGTCGAACCGGTCCAGAAAACGAATCGGCCGTCCAAATCCGCTCGACGAGCAAAATGGACGGCACGACGGTTCAACAAGACATGCTCACTGGTTCTGCGGCGGCAGGGCCGCGACCTGTTCCGGATCCTTGCCGATCGGACCGGCTGCGGAGCGCCACCCAGATCGCCGACTTCGGCGAAGAAGCTGACGGCGGCGTCCTTGTACCAAGCCCACTCGTCCGGCAGGTCATCCTCGTAGAAGATGGCTTCGGTCGGGCACACCGGCTCGCATGCGCCGCAATCCACGCATTCGTTCGGATTGATGTACAGGGAACGGGAGCCTTCGTAGATGCAATCGACCGGGCACTCGTCCACACAGGCCTTGTCTTTGACGTCCACACACGGCTGGGCAACAACGTACGGCATGCTTACCTCCTCAACAACAACGTGTACTGTTCCAGATTACTCTTGCGCGGCAACTTCGAGTTCGCCGGCACCGAGACGGGCATGACGGTAGCCATAGCCGAAGTAGATGGCGAAGCCGACGATGAGCCAGACCACGAAACGGATCCAAGTGAGCACGCTCAGGTTGACCATCAGCCACAGGTTGGCGAGCGCAATCAGAATCGGCACCCACGGGTTGCCAGGAATCTTGAAGGAACGTTCCAGGTCGGGGCGCTTCTTGCGCATGATCGGAATGGAAATCGCCACCAGCGTGAACGCCGACAGCGTGCCGATGTTCACCATGTCGGACAGGATGCCGACATTGCAGCAGGCCGCGATCAGCGCCATGACCACGCCGACGATGATTTGCAGACGCACCGGAGTGCCATGCTTGCCGGTATGGCTCAGGCCACGCGGCAGCAGTCCGTCTCGGCTCATGGCGAACACCACGCGTGTCAGGCCGAGCAGCAGCACCATGACCACGGTGGCCATGCCGATGACGATGCCGAGGCTGATGATCTTCGCAGCCCAGTCGGCGCCGACCATCTTGAACGCGACGGCCAGTGACGGATCGGACTGTTTGGCAAGGTCCTTATAGGAGACCATGCCCGTGGTGACGATGGCCACGAGGGTGTACAGCACGATGATCAGGCCGAGGCCCACGCCGATGCCCAGCGGCACGTTCTTCTTGGGGTTGATGGTCTCTTCGGAAGCGGTGGCCACGACGTCGAAGCCGAGGAAAGCGAAGAACACGAGTGCCGCGCCGGAGATGATGCCGGTCACGCCATAAATGCTGGGGGCCATGCCTGTGGCCCACTGCCACAGCGGCTGTTCCATGACCGCGGAGACGCCGGAGCCGTCGGTGGATGCTGCGGGTTCGCTCGGCGGAATGAACGGGGTGAAGTTTTCGGCCTTGATGTAGAAGAAGCCGACGACCACGATGAACACGACGATGGCGATCTTCAAAATGGTGAGCGCGCCGTCCACGCGGGCGCCGATCTTGGTACCCATCACCAGCAGCGCGGTGAAGAAGGCGACGATGATGACCGGAGCCAGGTCGAAGTTGAACGAGCCGATGGCGATGTTGGTGTTGATGTTCCAGCCGATCAGCTCGAAGAACTGGTTGAGGTACACGCCCCCAGTATTTGGAGACGACCGAACCGGCCATGAGCATTTCGAGGATCAGATCCCAGCCAATCACCCATGCCACGATCTCGCCGACGGTGGTGTAGGTGAAGGTGTAGGCGGAACCCGCCACTGGAATCATGGAGGCGAATTCGGCGTAGCACATCACGGCGGCGCCGCACACGACGCCTGCGATCAGGAAGCTCAGCACCACCGCCGGACCGGCATGGAAGGCAGCCGCCTGCGCGCCGATGGAGAAGATGCCTGCGCCCACGGCAACGGCCACACCCATGATGGCAAGATCCCACCAGGTCAGATCGCGTTTGAGCGCATGGCCGGACTCACCTGTTTCAGCCAGCGTCTGTTCGACGGATTTCTTGCGAAATACGTTCATGTCTCGTCCTTCTCTTCTTTCCGCCCGCGCGGTTTCACGCTCCACCTTCTAGAGCACAAGGCGCAAGTATAAGTCGTTTTCGTCACATTGACGGCGTGCGTGACGCTATTTAAGATTCATGCCGATGACGACCGGCTCGGGCACCAGTCGGATGCCGAACGCGGCCTCGACGCCGTCCTGCACGGTTTTGGCGAGGCGGGCGATATCTTCGGCTGATGCTCCCCCACGATTGGTCAACGCCAACGTATGCAGCGTGGACAGGCCAGCCGGAGCGTTTTCGTTGATTTTGAACCCCTTATGGAAGCCGGCATGGTCGATGAGCCAGGCCGCGGAAGTCTTGACGCCCTGCCCGCCGCCCGACAATGCCGCGTCGAAGCGCGGCGCGTCTTCGGGAAGCGTCTCGGCCTGCTGTGGCGTGAGAATCGGGTTCATGAAGAAGCTGCCGCAGCTATGGCGGTTGAAGTCCGGACCGTCATCGCCGTTCTGCTTGGATTGCGATTCAAGAGCGACATCGACCAGATTCGTCTTCTTGGTGCCCTGCATGGCCGGCGACGCATAGCGATGCGCGTCTTCCAGCATGCCTTTAGCCGCACGCACCTTCAGCACCGCGTTGCGGATGTCCGCGGTGTTCATGCGATCGCCCACGGCGACGTCCAACGCCTTGGCGAGCTGACCGTAACCGACCACGCCCGTATCGCTGTGCCGCAACGCGAACGTGACAGACAGCACCACGTATCGCGGCGTCGGGAAAAATTCCGCGGCCGGAGTCGCCGGAGCGCTGTACATGCTGGCTTTCAGCGCGCTCATGCGGTAGCCGAAGGCGAGCTGATCGTTGCGCAACGCCTTTACCGCACGTTCCTTACGATCCCAAACCTCGACGCTGTCGACGCTGGTGGCGACCTCCTGACCGTACGCGCCGATGTTCTGCACGACCGACGCGCCGACGGTGCCGGGAATGCCGGACAAGCCTTCAACGCCTTCCAGTCCAAGTCGGACGCAGTAATCGACGAAATCATCCCAGTTGCAGCCGGCTTCGGCGTTCACGTGGACGACACGCCCATCATCCTCGACCGGAGCCGCCTCATCCAACACGCTGATGGAACGTCTCGCATCGCGGACCACCACGCCTTCGAACGGCATGTCGGATACGAGCATGTTGGATCCGCCGCCGATCACGCACAATGGCAGTCCTTGGGAATCGGCTTCCTCAACGGCCTCGATGACGCCGACGCGCGTGGTCGGTTCCAGGAAAGTGGCGATAGGACCGCCCACACCGATGGTGGTGAGATCTGCAAAACTTGTCATAACGCTCCAGAGTAACAAAAAACCCGACCAAAATTGGTCGGGTTTCGAAAGCTTGATTCCGCTCAGCGGGTCTCGCGATGCACGGTCTGCTTGCCGCAGCGGGAGCAGAACTTCTTGAGCTCAAGACGATCCGGCGTGTTACGGCGGTTCTTCGTCGTGATGTAGTTACGCTCCTTGCACTCGGTGCATGCCAGCGTGATGCCCGGACGAATGTCGGCGCTCTTGCTTGCCATTTAGTTCACCTCTTGTGGTTCGTTGCTATACCGACATTCCGTCGGCCTTTGTAGCGAGAAAGAGACTCGAACTCT
>ENA-OQBX01000015-OQBX01000015.1-human-gut-metagenome-genome-assembly--contig:-NODE-15-length-14015-cov-0.877448_pt1 | contig 14015 bp, 13 predicted proteins | sample MGYA00242754_ERZ504569 | MGnify/ENA primary metagenome ERZ504569 (study PRJEB26092, sample SAMD00036254) | human gut metagenome | host: Homo sapiens | study: EMG produced TPA metagenomics assembly of...
CTCAAACTGGCCGATTGACCGCACGCAGGATGCCCCGATCTGAGGGTGTCCGTGCCGGATACCGCACTCGTGCGCTGAACCATCGAACCGGCAGCGCGCTCCAGCCGTCCGCGTCCCTCCATTTGGGCGCGGACGGCTTTCCTGTTTCCAACGACCGTTTTCCAACGATGACGGTCCGACGTACCTACCCTGCGGTATCTTCATATGTTCGGCCTGCGCAGAGGGCGCGACCGCGGACCAATCGAAAGAGGCAACGATGGTAGATGCACACGATGGCGAAACATACACGTCCGAAGGCTCACGTCTGATCTGGATCGACTGCGAGATGACCGGCCTGGATATCTTCGGCGGCGACGAGCTCGTCGAGGTTTCCGTGGTGCCGACCGACTTCGACCTGAACGTGCTCGACGAAGGTGTCGACTATGTGATCAAGCCCAGTCAGAAGGCTGTCGACCACATGAATGACTTCGTGCGCGCCATGCACACCCGTTCCGGCCTGATCAACGAATGGGAACACGGTCTGAGCCTCGACGAAGCGCAAGCCAAGGTCATCGAATACGTCAGGAAATTCACTCCGGCCGGCGTCAAGCCGCTGCTCGCCGGCAACACCATCGGCTCCGACAAGAAGTTCCTTGACCACTACATGCCGGAACTCATGGAGAACCTGCACTACCGCACCATCGACGTGAGCACCTTCAAGGAACTCGCCCGCCGCTGGTATCCGGCCGTCTACCTCAACCGTCCGCCGAAGAACGGCGGCCACCGCGCGCTCGCCGACATCATCGAATCGCTCGACGAACTGCGTTACTACCGCAAGGCGTTCATGGCCCCGGTGCCCGGTCCGAGCGAAGCGGAGGCGAAGGCCATCGCCTCTGAAATCCAGGAAACCAGCCTGCTCAACAAGGACTGACAGCACGACTCCAGCGAGAGGAACCGCATGACCGCAGCTGATTGGACCACCATCGGCCAACCGCAGGATATCCGCCTTGTGGTCGCCGACATGGACGGCACGTTACTTGACGAACGAAGCCGAATCCCCGACGGATTCTGGCCCATGCTCGCCCGGCTCAAACGCCGTGGCGTCGAATTCGTGCCCGCGTCCGGACGCCAATACGCCACGCTGCGCAACATGTTCGCCGACAAAGCCGCGGAGATTCTCGACGGGGGAGAACTGTCCTATATCGCGGAAAACGGCAATGTGGTGGCGCTCGACGGCAAAGTCGTGGAAGTGCATGGCGTCGATTTGGACGTCACGCGTCACGTCATCGACCTGGTCGCCGACGCCGCTGCCTTCGGCGAGCATAACGTGGGACTGGTGGTGTGTGGCCTCAAATCGGCATACGTGCAGCGTTCCGACAAGCCGTTCCTCGATGAAGTCGGCAAATACTACGCGGCGCTGAGCATCGTGGACGATCTGCACGAAGTGCTCGACTTCGCGCAGGAACCGTCCGCCTACACCCCTGACGGCGACGCCGAAATCGTTCTGAAACTCGCGATCCTCGACCTTGACGGCTCCGAACGATTCACCAACGAAAAGCTCACACATCTGCGCGCGGACTACCAGGTGGTCGTCTCCGGCAAACTGTGGGTGGACATCATGAACATCGAAACCGACAAAAAGCAGGGCGTCGAGGCGTTGCAGCGCGTGCTCGGCGTCACACCCGCGCAGACGGCGGTGTTCGGCGACTACCTCAACGATCTGCTCATGCTTGAGGCGGGCGACTGGTCGTTCGCCATGGGCAACGCGCACCCCGATTTGAAGGCCGCCGCGCGCTACATCGCACCGTCGAACGTCGAGCACGGTGTGCTCAAGGTTGTGGACAGGCTGGTTGCCTGACGATTTCGTTGCATGGGGCGCGGTGACGTAAAGAAGGTGGCGTAATGAGGCAATCCGAGGCGCTTGCGATTCTGGGTTCCGGCGCAAGCGTGTTCCTGACGGGCGCGCCCGGTGCCGGCAAAACCTACGTGCTCAACGAATTCATACGGCAGGCGCGTGCGACGGCGCATCCGTGGCCGTCACCGCATCCACGGGCATCGCTGCCACGCATATCAACGGCACCACCATCCATTCCTGGAGCGGCATCGGCTTGGCCACGGCATTGACCGACAATCTGGTCAAAACCGTTCGTACACGCCGCAAACGCAAGCTGCAGGAAGCCGACATCCTCATCATCGACGAGGTCTCCATGCTGCACGCGTGGCTGTTCGACATGGTTGACCGGATCTGCCGCATCATCCGCCGCGACGAACGTCCGTTCGGCGGGCTGCAGGTGGTGTTGTCCGGCGATTTTTTCCAGCTGCCGCCGGTTTCGGTATCGGGACGCAACAACGACCTGATCGCGCCGTCCGCCGAATATCTGGCCAGTCGCGAGCGGTACATGCGCGCCGGACTCAATCCCGAAGGTTTCGTCACCGAATCGTTGGTGTGGCGTGAATTGAACCCCGTTGTCTGCTATCTGACCGAACAGCATCGTCAGGATGACGGCCAGCTGTTGAACGTGCTGACCGACATTCGCGAAGGCGCGGTGGACGATGGCGACCGCAATGTGCTGCTGACCCGGTTGGGGGCCATTCCGGAACCCGGGCAGCAGGCGGTGAACCTGTTCCCCGTCAACAGGCAGGCCGACGCGCTTAATGACCTGCGCCTGTTCGAAATCAAGGAGGAGCCGCACGAATACCTCGCCGAATCCGAGGGTGCGGCGAATCTGGTGGAACGGCTCAAAAAGAACATGCTCGCTCCCGAACGGTTGTGTCTCAAGACGGGCGCGGCCGTGATGGCGGTGCGCAACGACACCGACCACCAGTACGTCAACGGGTCGCTCGGCACCGTGCGTGGATTCACCACGCAATCGCAGGGCGGCTGGCCGATCGTCGAATTCGAAAACGGCAACATCGTCACCATGAAGCCGAATTCCTGGCAGATGCAGGACGGCGATACCGTGCTCGCCACGGTCAAACAGGTGCCGTTGCGCTGCGCGTGGGCCATCACCATCCACAAATCGCAAGGCATGACACTCGATCGTGCCGTCATGGATTTGCGACGCACATTCGCGCCGGGCATGGGATACGTGGCGCTGTCGCGAGTGGAAGGGCTCGACGGCCTGTATCTGCAAGGCGTCAACGAGCGCATGTTCCTGGTCTCACCGGACGCGGTCCGTCTTGATGGACAATTGCGATTGGAGTCGGCGCAGGCCGCCGATACGCTTGCCTCCGACGGTGTCGGAGCATTCCGCGCCCGCATGCCGCAACCGGCCGGTGAGGATGACGAATTCGCGCAGGACGTGCTGTTCTGACCCGCTGCTAAATATCAGCCCATCGCCTGCAGGGAACGCGCAAGATCCGGGTCGAGCTCAACTTCGTCCTCGACGCTTTCCGGATCGGGGTCCCAACAGCTGGCGATCACGCAGGCCAGTCCGACGAGCAACCAAAGCGGGTTGCGCTGCAGGAACTCAAGACCTGGAATCGCCCGCGTGACGATGATCCATATCACCATGCCGGCCAGCGCAATCGCATTGAACGGCTTCTTCCATGGCAGGGAAATCAACGTGACGCACAATACGGCCAGGCACAGGCCGATCCATTGGTTGCCTTCGGTCAGCACTTCCGGCGCTGCCGCCGCGAAGACGAAATAGCAGATGATGCCGATCCAGCCGAGTTTGTTCCAAATCGAAATGTGCGCGGTGACGTGACGCATGCTGCGTCCTTTCCTTATGAAGCGATATGGTGCTGATTCCAGTATCATAGAAACGGCTTTAGACTTATTTATAACTCTATAAATAACGTTTTTCGCGTATTGGTGTGCGATTCGAGGACGTGTGGCGCATCCAAGTCGGCTTACCTGAGTAATTTGGAACGTATGACCAAAGCACTTCGTATGTCTACCATGTTCCTGCGCACCCTGCGCGAGGACCCCGCCGATGCCGACGTCGTGTCGGACAAGCTGCTGCAGCGCGCCTGCTACCTGCGCAAGGCCGCTCCGGGCATCTGGACCTGGCTGCCGCTGGGCCTCAATGTCCTGAACAAGATCGAGAACTCATCCGCGAGGAGATGGCGTCCATCGACGCCCAGGAAGTCCACTTCTCCGGACTGCTGCCGCGCGAGCCGTATGAGGCCACCCACCGCTGGGAGGAATACGGCGACAACATCTTCCGTCTGAAGGACCGCCACGAGGCCGACTACCTGCTGGCCCCGACCCATGAGGAAATGTTCACCCTGCTGGTCAAGGACCTGTACTCCTCCTACAAGGACCTGCCGGTGACCCTCTACCAGATCCAGACCAAGTACCGCGACGAGTTCCGTCCGCGCGCCGGCCTGATCCGCGGCCGCGAGTTCATCATGAAGGACGCCTACTCCTTCACCCTCGACAAGGAAGGCCTCGTCAAGGCCTACATGGACGAGCGCGGCGCATACGAGCGCATCTTCAACCGTCTCGACCTGAAGTACGTGCCGGTGCACGCCATGGCCGGCCCGATGGGCGGCTTCGAATCCGAGGAGTTCCTGGCTCCGATGGAGATCGGCGAGGACACCTTCGCCCAGTCGCCGTCCGGCAAGGCCTGGAACGTCGAGGCGCTGACCACTCCGGAACCGGAAGCCATCGACTTTACCGCAACGCCGGCAGCCGAAAAGCGCCCGACCCCGGACGCGGCCACCATCGACAAGATGGTCGAATTCGCCAACGCCAACCATCCTCGTTCCGACGGCCGCGATTGGCAGGCTCCGACATTCTGAAGAACGTCGTCATCGCCGTCATGCATCCGCAGGACGAAGACCACGACGAGCCGTGGCGCGAGCTCGTGGTCGTAGGCGTTCCGGGCGACCGTACCGTCGACATGAAGCGTCTTGAGGCGCAGTTCACCCCGGCCGAGATCGAGGAAGCCACCGACGAGGATCTGAAGAAGCATCCGGAACTCGTCAAGGGCTACATCGGACCGATGGCGCTTGGCCCGCAGGCGCGCGACGGAAAGAAGGCCGAGAACGCGTCCGAGACCGGTGACGCGCTGCGCTACCTGATCGACGCGCACGTGGCACGCGGTTCCGCATGGTTCACCGGCGCCGACGAGCAGGACGTGGATTACTACGATTTGGTGTACGGCCGCGATTTCGAGGCCGACGGCACCGTCGAAGCCGTGCAGGTACGTCATGGCGACATGAGCCCGGACGGTTCCGGCCCGCTGAGCTTCGAGCGCGGCGTGGAAATCGGCCAGGTGTTCCAGCTGGGCCTCAAGTATTCCAACGCGCTCGGCCTGAAGGTGCTCGACCAGAACGGCAAGACCGTTCCGGTGTGGATGGGCTCCTACGGCATCGGCGTCTCCCGTGTGATGGCCTGCATCGCCGAAACCCATCACGACGAGAAGGGTCTGGCGTGGCCGGCAGTCATCGCGCCGGCACAGGTGCACGTCGTGGCCACCGGCAAGGATGCGGCCGCGTTCGAAGCCGCAGAACAGCTGATCGGTGAGCTTGAGGCCAAGGGCATCGAAGTCATCTTCGACGACCGCAAGAAGGTGTCTCCGGGCGTCAAGTTCAAGGACGCCGAACTCATCGGCGTGCCGATCATCGCCGTCGCCGGCCGCGACACCGTCAACAACGGCACCATCGAAGTGCGCGACCGCAACGGTGAGAACGCCGAAGCGGTGCCGGTCGCGGACGCCGCGCAGGCGATCGCGGACCGCGTCGCTGCACTGCTCAAGTGACATACGGCAATCCGTAGCGCGTCGGTTTGATCCGACGAACGACATACGGCAACGGAAGACCATCAAGCAGGTGGTCTTCCGTTTTTTGTTTTTCATGGGGAATACCGTGCGCATCTCACGCACATGAGGATTGTGGATGTCGGTGGATAAGTCGAAATTATCCACTGACAATCCACGACTCGCCCGACGATCTCAAGTTATCCACATTCTCCGGTTGGGCTTGCAGACGGATGGAACGTTCGGCGATAGTGGTCTTACCGCGGAAACGTGAAGATGCGGGAAGGGCATGCAGTTTACCCTCTCTCACCATAAATCCACCTCACTGCCTGTCGCTTCCGTGCCGTCAACGGCGCTTTCCGCGGTCCATCATTCGTCAAACAGAAAGGGCCGAACATGGCGCAGCAGCAGGGTCTCCTCACCATCACGGGATATGTGGGCGGCCAGCCCACGCAATTCAATCGGGAAGGCATGCCGCATGCCAGCTCATTCCGGCTGGCCAGCACCAGACATTATTTCGATGGCCGAACGCAACAGTGGAAGGACCTGCCCACCACATGGATCACGGTGAAGGCATATCGAGGCCTTTCCGAAAGCATCTGCCAATCGTTCAAAAAAGGCGAACCGGTCATCGTGACCGGCGTGCTGGCGGCGGAAAGCTGGGTGGACCAGAACGGCAAGCAACAGTCGAAACTCGTCATGGAAGCGAATGCGGCGGGGCATGATTTGAGCTACGGTGTCTCCACCTTCCGCAAACTCGCCAAGCAAAAACGAATTCCGGCCAGCAAGACGCGCAGCCTGGACAGGCTTTAGGACGTGATCCATATGTGCAAGCCGCCCAACAGCGGGGCGAAACTTCAGTCAATGCGATGGGCGGGCAGAGTTCCGGCGTTGACGAGCAAGGCGGCTCGCAGGCCGGTGCGGATAGCAACGCCGCCGAACCCCTACGTGAGGAATTCGGCGGCGATGGCTTCTGACGATTGCCTGACGCTTATGCGATCGCTGGCATGGCCTGTTACCAGATGCGCACGCGTTGCTCCGGTGCGAGCCACATGCCGTCGCCGGGCTGCACGCCAAACGCCTTGTGGAACAGGTCCACATTACGGGCGATGCCGTTCGTACGGCATTCGGCGGGGGGAGTGCGGGTCGATCTGCAGATACTGCTCCGCCAACTCGTCGCGATTCTTAGTGCGCCAAATCGAAGCGTAGCTCAGGAAGAAACGCTGCAGGCCGGTGAAGCCGTCGATTTCAGGAGCATCGGCAAGCGCGGCTTCGATGGCTTCCGTGGAACCATCCTTGCCGCGGCCGGCCGCTTCATCGAGAGCGAACGCATAGGCCTTGAGAGCGATGTTCACACCGCTCAAATCGCCGATGTTCTCGCCGATGGTCAACGCGCCGTTCACATGAGGGGCCTTCGACGGGTCATCCGAATACTTTTCGGCGAGCTGCGTCGGCACGAACTCGTTGTACTGGTCGATGAGCTTCTGGGTGAGCGCCTTGAAATTGGCCTTGTCCTCTTCGGTCCACCAGTCGTTGAGTTTGCCGTCGCCGTCGTATTGCGAGCCCTGGTCGTCGAAACCGTGGCCGATCTCATGGCCGATCACCGCGCCGATGCCGCCGTAGTTCGCGGCATCCTCGGCATCCGGGTTGAAGAACGGCGGCTGCAAAATGGCGGCCGGGAACACGATCACGTTCATGGACGGCTCATAGTAGGCGTTCACCGTCTGCGGATTCATCAGCCATTCGTCCTTGTCGACGGCCTTGCCCACCTTGGCCAGCTGGTAGCCGGTCTCATACAGGTTCGCGGCACGCATGTTCTGGGCGAAGCCGGCGTCCTCGCGCACATCCAGCGCGGAATAGTCACGCCAATGGTTCGTGTAGCCGATCTTCGGCACGAACTTGGACAGCTTCTCCAATGCCTTGGCCTTGGTCTCGTCGCCAAGCCAAGTGGAATTGGAGATGGACACACGGTAGGCGTCGATGAGATTGCCGACCAGCTGCTCCATACGCTGCTTGGAGGTTTCGGGGAAGTGACGCTTCACGTATTCGCGGCCGACATCCTCGCCGCAGATGCCGTTGACCAGCGAGACGCCACGCTTCCAACGCACACGCTGCTCCTTCTGCCCGGACAGCGTCTTGCCGTAGAAGTCGAAATTCGTTTCGTCGAATTCGTGGGGAAGCTCCAATGTGGAGCCGATCACCACATGCACGCGGGCCCACAGCTTGAGATCATCCAGCGACGCTTCCTTCCAGAACGCGTTGAGTCCGGTGAGGAAGCTTGGCTCATGCACGATCGTGTGGCTGAAACAGCCGCGGAAATCCAACGGCTGCACGGCAGCCGCGGTGGTCGCGTCGTAAGCGTTCTGCCAGGCGTCGATCCAAGCGTCCAGGTCAACATCGGCGAGCATGGCGCACAGGTCGGCGTAATCCGTCGGGTTATAGGTCTTCACCGAATCGCGCGTGGACACGTTGTCCCAATGGTTCGCCGCGATGCGCGTCTCCACGTCAAGGAAACGCTTGGCCTGCGCATGGGCATCCTCGTCACCGGCCGCAAGATGCGCGTTCTTCAGCTGCTTGGCGACCATCTCGACATACGCCTCACGGATTGGCGCGTAATGGTCTTCCCTGTAGTAGGCCTCGTCCGGCAGATCCAAACCGTCCTGTTCGATGTGCACGACATTGGTCTCCGGCGCTCCCGGATCTCCGTAAACGGCGATGCCGATCAGGTCTGGACCGCCGGTCGGGTTCATGGCGCCAAGCGCGCGGGTGAGCGCGGCCTTGTCTTCGGCCTCGTCGATGGAAGCCAACTGGTCTTCGATGGCGGCGAGTCCGGCCGCGTCGATGGCATCGACGTCAAGGAAACTATGGTACAAAGCGCGCGACTTGACGGCTGGGCAATCATCCTCTTCAAGGATGTCGCGGATCTGGTTTTCCGCATCCTCGGCGAGCTTGTCGAAGGAACCATACCGGGAACGGTCGTCGGGAAGACGGTACATGTCGACCCACGGGCCGTTGACGAAGCGGAACAAGTCCTGAGACGGGCCGGTCACGGCGGAGAACGATGCCGGATCGATACCCGAAACCAAAGAATTCGAAGTGTTGTTCATGGCTTCACACTATCCATCTTTGGTGACAACATCGTGTATTCGAATCGAATATTCGGGTGGAACGCAAGGTGGAATACAGAAAGGAGAACATCGTTCGCCGGTGTATGGCCCGCGAAGTAGGGTTGAAGGCATGATCGAACTGAAAACCCCTAAAGAGATTGAAGCGATGAAGCCCGCAGGCCGCTTCGTCGGCGGCATCCTACGCGACCTGAAGGAATTCACCAAGGTCGGCACCAATCTGTTGGAAATCGACGAATTCGTCCACAAGCGCATCGTGGACCGCAAGGGCGCCTCGTCCTGCTACGTCGACTATGCGCCTGATTTCGGCACCGGTCCGTTCGCGCACTACATCTGCACGTCCGTGAACGACGCCGTGCTGCACGGCGTTCCGTACGACTACAACCTGAAGGACGGCGATCTGGTCAGCCTCGATCTGGCGATCAACGTCGACGGATGGGTCGCGGATTCCGCCATCAGCTTCTGCGTCGGCACGCAGCATCCCGACGACCTGCGCCTGATCAAGTGCACCGAAGAGGCTTTGGCGGCCGGCATCGAAGCCGCTCAGCCGGGCAATCGTCTGGGCGACGTCTCCTGCGCCGTCGGCGACGTGGCACGCGAATACGGCTATCCGATCAACCTGGAGTTCGGCGGACACGGCGTCGGCCATATCATGCACGGCGATCCGCACGTGCCGAACGACGGCAAGGCGCATCACGGCTACAAGCTGCGTCCGGGCCTGGTCATCGCCATCGAACCGTGGTTCCTCAAGACCACCGACGAGATCTACCAGGATCCGAAGGACGGCTGGACGCTGAAGAGCGAGGACGGCTCCCGTGGCGCACACAGCGAGCACACCATCGCCATCACCGAAAACGGTCCGGTGATCCTCACCGTCCGCGACTAGTCCAAAACCTTATGAAAACGGGCTTGTGCGATTACGCACAGCCCGTTTTTTCATGCCCGTTTTGAGACGGAACCCACATATCGAAACGCGCATGCCATATAGTGGGCGGTACTTTTTGAACTGGTAAGGAGCGAACGAGTATGGCCACAGCCAATCTGAGTGTGGAATCCAAGGACTTCACCCTGCCGGTGGTCGAAGCCACGGCGGGCGCGGACGGCATCGTGGTGTCCACGCTGCGCAATGATGGCTGGGTCACACTCGACCCCGGTTTCCTCACCACCGCGCAATGCGAATCGAAAATCACGTACATCGACGGCAAGAACTCGATTCTGCGCTATCGTGGCTATCCGATCGAGCAGCTGTGCGAGCAGTCCGACTTCCTTGAAGTCGCTTGGCTGCTGCGTCACGGCGAACTGCCGAACAAGGACCAGTACGACCGTTTCATCTCCGACATCAACCACCGCACGATGGTGGGGGAGGACTTCCGTACGTTCATGGGCTCCTTCCCGCGCACCGCGCATCCGATGAGTGTGATGGCATCCGCGGTCAACGCGCTCGCCACGTTCTACCCGGACACCACGGACATCAATGATTCCGACCAGCTGGACGAAGCGGCGACCATCATCATGGCCAAGGCGCGCACCATCGTCAGCTACATCTTCCGCCGCCGTCGCGATGAGCCGATGCTGTACCCGGACTACTCGCGCGGCTATGTTGACGATTTCCTGCGCATGTGCTTCGCCGTGCCGTATGAGCCGTTCGAATCCGATCCTCTGTACGTGCACGCGCTTGGCCGTCTGCTCATCATCCATGCCGACCACGAGCAGAACTGCTCCACGTCCGTGGTGCGCATCGCCGGTTCGGCGCACGCCAACCTGTATTCCGCGGTCGCGGCCGGCATCAACGCGCTGTCCGGCCCGCTGCACGGCGGCGCCAACGAGGCGGTGCTCCGCCAGCTCAAGGCCATCCGAGACTCCGGCAAAACCGTCAAGGAATTCGTGGAGGACGCGAAGGCCAACGGGCATCGCATCTCCGGCCTCGGCCACCGCGTGTACAAGTCGTACGATCCGCGCGCGGCGATCGCCAAGACCTATCTGCAGAAGATCATGGAACGCGCCGACACGCTGAAGCTGCCGGCGGACGAGCGCGCGCTGTTCGACGTGGCCACCGAACTGGAGCAGATCGCATTGAGCGACGATTACTTCGTGTCTCGTCATCTGTATCCGAACGTCGACTTCTACACGGGACTGATCTACCGTGCGATCGGCTTCGATCCGTCCATGTTCACCACGCTGTTCGCGTTGGGCCGCATCCCCGGCTGGATCGCGCAATACCGTGAGATGCTCGCCGATCCGAACACGAAGATCGGCCGTCCGCGCCAGGTGTACACCGGCTACACGGAACGCGATTACGTGCCGATGGACCAGCGCCACTGAACGATATTGACACGCGGCTCCGGTTTCGGACGTGCGCATGCGCCTGCCATGGCTTGCCGCTACAGTGTTTCAAGGAACGAAAGAACCTAACGAATCGCTGGAACCGGTCTACGGCTCCGGCATGGTCAAAGGAGCGTACACATGACTGAACAGCGCACCGCATGGGGTTGGGGTCTGGCAAGCATCGATGCGGCCGGCAACACCCTTGACGTGTGGTATCCGGAACTCACGTTGGGCGAGGCTCCGGCTGAAACCTCGCGTCCGAATCACAACTTCGGCGCCATCGCGCATGACGAGGCCGACGCGCGTGGCGTGCGCCGCATGCCCGTGTTCACCGTGTCCAAGCTGGACGAGCCGATCGAGGACGCCGCCGACGCCTATCTGCGTCTGCACCTGCTGAGCATGCGTCTGGCCAAGCCGAACACGTTGAATCTCGACGGCATCTTCGCCAAGCTCAACAACGTGGTGTGGACCAACTACGGTCCGTTCGCCGTCGACGATTTCGCTTTGCGCAAGCTTGACGTGATGGCCGCCACCCGACAGTCCGGAGCCGTGTTGGCGCCGCACGTCGATGTGAACGTGCTGTCGATTGACAAGTTCCCCCCGCATGGTCGACTACGTCGTGCCGACCGGCGTGCGCATCGGCGACGCCGACCGCGTGCGACTGGGCGCGCACCTGTCCGAAGGCACCACCGTCATGCACGCCGGCTTCGTGAACTTCAATGCGGGCACCCTCGGCGTCTCCATGGTCGAGGCCGCGTCTCGCAAGGCGTCGTGGTCGGCAACGGCTCCGACATCGGCGGCGGCGCGTCCATCATGGGGCACCCTGTCCGGCGGCGGCAAGCTCAAGAACTCCATCGGCGAGCACTCCCTGCTCGGCGCGAACGCCGGCATCGGCATCTCCCTGGGAGACAACTGCGTGGTCGAAGCAGGCCTGTACGTCACCGCCGGCACCAAGGTCACCATCTACGACAAGGCCAAGGTCGCCGCCGGCGAACCGCTCGAAACCGTCAAGGGCGCCGAACTGTCCGGCAAGGACAACATCCTGTTCATCCGCAACTCCGTGTCCGGCCGCATCGAGGCGCGCTACCGCAAGACCGGCATCGAGCTCAACGAGAAACTCCACAAGAACTGAAAACGGAATGGCGGAGAGCGTCATCCGCGCTCTCCGCAAGAGGAAACTCGTGAAAATCACACTGATCACCGTCGGCAAGGTCAAAGAGAAGTATCTGCGCGACGCCATCGCGGAATATTCGAAACGACTGGGCCGGTATTGCAAGCTCGGCATCGTCGAAGTGGCCGACGAGAAGACACCGGAGCATGCCAGCGACGGACTCGAACGGCAGATCAAGGCCAAAGAGGGCGAACGCATCGCCAAACATATTCGTGACGACGCGTTCGTCATCGCCCTCGCCATCGAAGGCAAGCAGCTCACCAGCGAACAGCTCGCCGCGAAAATCAACGACCTCGGACTCCACGGCACCAGCCATATCCAACTCATCATCGGCGGCTCATTGGGACTCGACCCCGCGATTCTCAAACGAGCCGACTACCTGCTGAGCTTTTCCAAAATGACGTTCCCGCACCAGCTGATGCGGGTGATTCTGCTGGAGCAGATCTATCGCGCATACAAAATCAACGCCGGAGAACCTTACCACAAGTGATTTTCGAGGCGTTTCGCAAGAAACGCTAAGTAGGGGCGAGCCGGTATAGTGGCGCGTATGAGTGACTACAGGGACGAACGCGAGCAGCGAGAACGCCGTCGCCGCACCATGGTGCGCACGGTGTGCATCGTCATCGCCGCGGCGATGCTGCTGAGTCTGGTCATTCCTGCGATCTACGCGGGGCTTTGACGCCTTCGGGCCCGTATGATCCGAAACGGGCCCCGGTTTCCCGTATGCGTGCGGACAGGTTCGCGGTCCGTCCATGTGGGAAATGGATGTGGGCACGTGGAAAAACCTTATGGATTGTGCGGGAGCCGTGGACGGCTCCATGTCAGAATAGTCAGGAACGTAATAGAAATGTATGGTGTAAACGATGGCAGAATTTGATTACTCCGAGGCGATCAGCGAAGCGCGCGCCAAATACGAGTCCATTTCCAAGGCCCTCGACGTCGATCGACTGACCGCCGAGGCCAAGGACCTTGAAGTGAAAGCGGCCGAACCCGGATTGTGGGACGATCCGGAAAACGCACAGAAAGTGACCAGCAAGCTGTCCGCGGTGCAGTCGCAGCTCAAGCGTCTGGCATCCGCCGACCAGCGCATCGAGGACGTGGAGACCCTGGTCGAGCTTGGCCAGGAGGAAGAGGACGCCGACACGTTGGCCGAGGCGAAGGCCGAAGTCGAAAGCATCCAGAAGGATCTCGACGATATGGAGATCCAGACGCTGCTTGACGGCGAATACGACGAACGTTCCGCCGTGGTGACGATCCGTTCCGGCGCCGGCGGCGTGGATGCGGCCGATTTCGCGCAGATGCTGCTGCGCATGTACCTGCGTTGGGCGGAACGCAACGGATACAAGGCCAAGGTCATGGACACCTCCTACGCGGAAGAAGCCGGCATCAAGTCGGCCACGTTCCAGGTGGACGCCCCGTACGCATACGGGCGACTGAGCGTGGAGGGTGGCACCCACCGTCTGGTGCGTATCTCCCCGTTCGACAACCAGGGCCGCCGTCAGACCAGCTTCGCCGCCGTGGAAGTGGTTCCGCTGGTCGAAGCGACCGATCACATCGACGTGCCGGATTCCGAAATCCGCGTCGACACCTACTGCTCGTCCGGTCCTGGCGGACAGGGCGTGAACACCACGTATTCCGCGGTGCGCATCACCCACATCCCGACCGGCATCGTGGTGACCCATGCAGGACGAACGCTCTCAGATTCAG
>ENA-OQBX01000017-OQBX01000017.1-human-gut-metagenome-genome-assembly--contig:-NODE-17-length-12521-cov-0.747943_pt1 | contig 12521 bp, 13 predicted proteins | sample MGYA00242754_ERZ504569 | MGnify/ENA primary metagenome ERZ504569 (study PRJEB26092, sample SAMD00036254) | human gut metagenome | host: Homo sapiens | study: EMG produced TPA metagenomics assembly of...
CACGGTATCTTCGGCAGTCTCGGCATTCCCGCGCTTGGCATTTTCGGCGCGGCTATATCCACGGTGATTTCGCGTGCGATTGAGCTGGCATGGTCGGTCGTGGCGACCCGTCGTGGCCCCCACCTGCGACTTGGCCATGTGCTGCATCCCGATGGGCCGTTGCAGAAGGATTTCTGGAAATACAGCCTGCCGGTGCTTGGCAATGAATTGGTGTGGGGATGTGGTTTCACCATGTACACCGTGATCATGGGACATTTGGGTGCGGACGCAGTCGCCGCCAATTCCATCGCCAATATCGTCAAGGATCTGCTGGTGTGCCTGTCCCTTGGTCTGGGCAATGCCGGCGGCATTTTGGTCGGCAATCTGCTGGGACGTGGAGATTTCCGACAGGCGAAGGCGATGGGCGACAGGATGTGCGTGCTGGTGGCCGTGGTCGGTACCGCGACGGGACTGTTGATTGTCGCGGCGCGTCCGCTGGCTTTGCAATGGGCGAACCTTACGCCCGAAGCCACACGGTACCTGTCGGTCATGCTGTTCGTCTGCGCATATTACGCGGCATGCGGATGCATGACGAATCTGACGATCGCCGGTATTTTTCCAGCCGGCGGCGATGCGAAGTTCGGTCTCATGTGCGATGCCATCGTCATGTGGCTGATTGTGGTGCCGGTCGGGCTGTTGGCCGCGTTCGTGTTCAAACTGCCCGTGTTGGTGGTGTATGCGCTGCTCAACACCGACGAATGCATCAAAATGGTTCCCGCGTTGTTGCACTACCGCAAGTACCGTTGGCTGCGCAATGTCACCCGATGACTTTTTGCGATTCGGCGGCCGATTTCATGATTGGCTTGTGTGCGACCAGTCTGTGACAGCTTCGATGTTATTGCCGTCGGGGTCGAGCACGAAGGCCGCGTAATACCCGGAATGGTAGGCACGTGGTCCGGGTCTGCCGTTATCCATTCCGCCTGCCGTGATCGCGGCTTCATAAAAGTCGCGTACCGCTTGTTCGTTCGTTGCGCGGAAGGCGATATGCGTGGGAATCGGCTGTTGCGCCGGATCGTCCATCGGGGAGATGTAGAAATCCGAACGGGGGCGTGCCGTCATCCACGCCGAAACCGATGGTCGGTTCGTGATGGGCTTTGGGAATGTATCCGAGCGGAGACAGAGCTTTCGTATAGAATGCGATGCTGCGTTCCGCGTTCGAAACATGAAGTGTAATGTGGTCGATCATGCTTTCAGCCTAGTCCGATTTCGTCCGGTTCCATCCGATTTGATTGAGAGCCTACGGCAAAGGCGGATGTTCCGTTCCATCGGGACTCGGCCGATGGAACGGAACACTTGGGGATTTACTTGGCCAACTGCGTGGTGGTGGGGGAGGCCAAGGACGGGCGTGTGCGACGGATACGCCCCAATGCCAGACCAAGGCAGATGAACGCCACTGCAAACAATGCCACCAAGCCGACTGACGATGCCCAAGAACCATAATCCACGCCGGTTGCGGCCGCCGTGCCAAGCCCGAACACGTTGTCGATGGACACGCACAGCCACCATCCCGGCAGCAGCTTGCCGATCATGATCATCGGTTCGGGCATCATATCGATGGGGAATGCCATACCCGACGTGAACATGCACAGCAGACCGAATACGTTGGCGAACGCATTGACCGCCATTTCCGAGAAACCAACCGACCCCAGAAGGAAACCGCAGGCGATTGCCATCAACGTGTACGCCAGCAGCGACACGAACGTCAAAGCCACATTCGTGGATGTAATCCCGTCGAACGGCACTCCTGCGGCCACCATCAAGACCAATGTCGCCGCCGTGTAACCCACGCACACCACCAAGCCGAAGGTGGCGCAGGTGAGCATCTCCTGCATCTGCAACGACACCAGACGCGTCGGCGACGAATACAGGCGGCGACGAATCTCACTGTCATTGAAGGTGCCAATCACCAGGAACGTGCAGATCGGCATGACCAGCAGCAACGGATAGAGTCCCGTTTTGATGGTGCCGGCGAATGCGGATGCCGCCGGCTTGGTATTATCAGTATCTGCGGATGGCGATTGCACCACCGCTATTTTCGACGTCTTGGCATCTGCTTTCGCGGTATCCAACGCCGTCCGCATGGCCGTTTCCATCGACTGTTGCTTCCCGGCTTGACCCAAGTACGCGGTGCGTGTCAATGACAGGAATTCGTTGACTTCCAGCTGCGAAAGGGAGCCTGCTCCGGAAGTGTAGCTGACAACGGTTTCGACAGTCGGTTGGTCATTTGACGAACCATCCAGATATTTCTGATAATCCGAAGCGAAGCCGTGCGGCACAATTGCGATCAAATCAACATAGTTCGAAGCGACGGCCTGCTGCAACGCCTCGGAATCGTCGGCAAGGTCCACCATCTCGCCATCCAACGCAAGATAGGAACGCAGCGCGGATGAAATACCATCGGCATCGCCATCGCGGTCGATCACCGCCACACGTGCCGTATCGGGATGGAACACCTCATCGCCACCCGTCATCGAGCCACGCATGATCTGCCAGCTGATGGCGAACATCATGATGCCGATGAACCCCAAATAGATGACCAGGTACATCTTGCGCGATTTGAGAATTCTCAGCGCCGTCTTACAGGTATTCATAGCGTTGCCTCCTCAACAGAACGGTCGCCGCAGCAAGGCAGACCAGGCTCATCGCGGCAAGGATGCCGGCGGTGGTGAAGAATGGTTTGAAATTGTCGTAATAGAGGATGTCGTAGAACAGGTTCGTGATCTGCTGCGCCGGATTGAGCAGACTCAGCACCGGTGTGCGCTGGGCGATCAAGTCGCTCAACTGCATGGCGAACGAACCGTACAGTCCGGAGAACAATGACAACGTGCAGGCGATCGCCGTGCACAGCCCCTGCTTGGCGCCGGTTGGAATCTTCGGCAGCGCGCCAAGCAACGTGCCGAATGCGCTCGCCGCGAACGAAGCCATGAGACATGCTCCCACACCAGCCCATTCACGTCCGCCCAACGAAATATGACAGACGAACCGGATATACAGCATGGCCACGGTCAGACTCAGGAACGAACACAGCCAACTGGACAGGAATCCAGCCAGCAGTTGCTGCGATTTCGGAAGCGGCGAAACGGAACGGCGGACACCCAAAGCCGAAAGATTCGCCTGCGTCATCGTCACTACGTTGATGGCGAAGCTCATGGCCATCAACGCGGCCAATCCCAGCAGTGCATAGTAATATCGTGCCGTACCGCTCGGTTTAAAATTCGTCAGCTGGATTTCCTTTGTATAGCCATTCGCCGAACCGATGCTGCCGGTCACCTTGCCATTCATCAGAGCTTCGGGGTTGTGCTTCGCAATGTCCACCACCACATCGGTGTTGCGGTTGTACAGGTCCCACGATGTTGCCCAGCACCGTCAGCGAAATATCCAGCCGCTGCTCGACGCCATCACATCGGACGCGGACGATTGCGTCGACTGTGAGACGGAGAATCGCAATCTGCCGTCATCGATTCGCAGCATGCCTTGCGCGGTGCCGTCGGCCAGCAGCTGTTCCGCCTGCGCAATCGATTCCACCTTGGTCGTGTTGATGAGTCCCGTTCCATTCTTGCCATCGGCACTCACTTTCACGTGATTGTCCGATAATGCAGACGATTCGGATGAAATGCCTTCGATCAGCGTCTGCGCCCCATAGGACGTCTTCCACGCGTTGTCCTCGACCACGGCCACGTCAAGTGTGTGCAATTCGAAACTTTCCGCGATGTTGCCGAACATGCCGTTGAACATGGTGGCCAGGATGATGGGGAAGGCGAACAGCCAGAACAGTTGCGTTTTCTCCCGCAAATGCAGTTTGAGATTGATCAGTAACGTCTGCCACATGATGTCACATGCCTTTCGATTTGCCACAAGCCTTGCAAGCCAAGTCAGTCGCGTAACGCGGTGCCGGTCAGTTCCAGGAACACATCATTGAGCGTCGGCTGGCGACTGGAGAGATGCCCGATATTCGTGCCCTCGTGCTCCAACAGCTGCAGTACGTCGATGAGATTGTGATCGCCCTGGCGGCAGTTCACCGTCAGCTCATGGCCGTCATAGTCGGCGTTGGTCACGAACGGCAATGCGCGCAATCGCGCAAGCGTCGTATCGGCCGAATCTGAGCGCCTCCCAGATCATCGGTTTCGATGCTGATGCGTTCGCCGGTGCTGATCATCGCCTTAAGTTCCTCCGCGGTGCCAAGAGCCAGATGCCGGCCATGATCCATGATGAGGATGCGGTCGCAGATCTGCTCGACCTCCTCCATGTAATGGCTGGTGTAGATCACCGTCGCGCCTTCGCGGTTAAGTCGTTGGATACCTTCGAGAATCGCATTGCGGCTTTGTGGATCGACGGCCACGGTCGGCTCGTCGAAAAAGATCAGATCCGGCTTGTGGGCGATGCCGCAGGCGATATTAAGACGACGCAGCAGACCGCCGGACAGTTTCGCCGGACGATAGGTACGGTAATCGCGCAATCCTACGAAATCCAACGCCTCGTCCACGAGCATGCGACGTTTTGCCTTGTCGGAAACATACAGTGAGCAGAAATAATCGATGTTCTCCTCAACGGTCAATTCGTTGAACACGGCCACGTTCTGCGGCACAATGCCGATACGCCGCTTCAACGCATAGCTGGTAGGGCTGATCGCTCGCCGAACACGCGCACAGTGCCCTCATCGAACGTGAGCAACGCAAGTATGCAGTTGATCGCCGTGGTCTTGCCTGAGCCGTTAGGCCCCAGCAGGCCGAAGATTTCCCCCTGATGCACGTCGAGATCGAAATAGTCGAGCGCCAGCATGTCTCCGTAACGTTTCACCAGTTTCGAGACCTTGACCGCGCTGACCGCATCGGCAGCGTCATTCATGCGTCCACCCATGACGAGCTCCTTTCTCGTGCTCCATGCCTCTGATTCCATTGTCGTGCCGCCGGATGCCCCCGACATGGTGCGCGTAGTCACAATTGCCGGAATGATGTCACTTTCGAACATGACAAATGTCACCTTCGTTGATGCCGCCGGCTGTGCCATGCGCCATGTGCATTACTCTGGAAGCAAGCGAACCAATCAGACACGAATCGGCGGACGGGAGGCGGCATGAAACGGTTGCTGTTCCAAGCCGTGTTCCTGGCCACGGGCATGATCATGGGCGTATACGCATCCGGAGACGTCGGCCTCGACTGATGTGCGGCGCGCTTGTGGCGGTGTGTTGTGCCGCGGTGGGGGAATACGCGTCGGGTTCGTGGCTTGCGATGACGTTGATTGTCATGCTTGACTGCGGCGCATGCCTGGTGCCGGCGTGGTATCTGATGCTTCCCATCGCAGCATTCAACGCGGCATCATCGTCCGCTGTCGTCGATGGCAGCCGCTTCTTGCAAGCGTTGGTGCCGCGATGGCTGTGGCTTCTTCCCATGACGATAGTGATTTTCCGTTCGATTGGCTCGCACGTTCCATCCGACTTGTCCATCATCATATTGATGGTGCTCCAAACGGTTCTGGGATTCGCTGCCGGTCTGCTTTGCACGCGCTGCGCGAACCTCGCCCGCGAAGTGCGGCGATTGCAGGATTCCCGCCGCGACCAGATTCGCCGCCTGCGCTCGCAGATCGCCGAAAACGACGAGGATCGTGCGTTGGCCGTACGCACGGCGACGCTTGCCGAACGCACACGCATCGCACGTGAGATCCATGACAATGTCGGCCACATGCTGACCCGAGCCATCATGCAGACCGAGGCGGCGCACGTGGTGGCCCAGGTTGCCGGACAGGAACAATCCGCTCAACGTTTCTGTGAAATTCATGACACGGTGAGCGAGGCTATGACTTTGGTGCGCAAAGCCGTGCATGATTTGAAAGACGAAAGGTACGGATTTCGCTTCGCAGATTGAGACGGCCGCGCACAGCATGGACGGCGCCGGCCCCTTGCGGGTGAGGCTGGTCAACGGCATCGATTCAGCGCCGGCGGCCGTGTCCCGCTGCTTCGCCACTGCGATTCGCGAGGCGTTGAACAATACGGTCAAACACAGTCAGGCAAGGAACGTTTCAATCACCCTGCGCGATTTCCCCGCATTGTGGCAGCTGTGCGTGCAGGATGATGGAACCGTGAGAAGATCGTCTGCTGAAGCCGTCGCCATGCAGTTCATTCGACCGAACGATTCCACAGGCATCGGCATTTCGGACATTGAGGAACGGGCTCGTGCGTTGGGAGGCTCCGCGATTTGCGGGCCGTATCACGAGGGTTGGCGCGTGTTCGTATCCATCCCCAAGCCGGCGAGTGGCTCGGAAATGACGCAACCGGAGAAAGGAGCGCATTAATGCATGTCGCGATCGCAGACGATGATCCAATCGTCTGCTCGTCATTATCCACGATTCTCGAAGCCACCGGCACCGCCGATGTGGCATGGACCGCCAACACCGGCACGGATGCGGTGACCCAATATGAGATGGATGCCCCCGATGTGTTGCTGGTCGACGTGCAGATGCCGGGAATGGATGGATTGCAAGCGTCGGAGGCGATTCTTGACGCGCATCCGAACGCGCGAATCCTTATCCTCACCACATTCGCCGACGAGTCATACATCGCCAAAGCGTTGGAAATAGGCACGAAAGGCTACTTGATCAAACAGGACGTTTCGTCCGTCATACCCGCGGTGCAAGCCGTCATGGCCGGACAAGTGGTCATGGGCGCCGAAGTGTTGAGCAAGCTGCGGGTCAGTCCGCAATCCACGACATCAGACGAATCCTCATCAGTCGATCGCGTTGTGTCGCATGATGATGCGCAGGCAGTTCAAGGATTTCGGGACCCCGATTCCAGCGGACCATCCGAACGTTTCGCCGGCCTTACCGAACGCGAATTGGACGTGCTGGAACTTGTGGCCGAGGGATTGGACAATCGTGAGATCGCGTCACGGCTGTTTCTCAGCGAAGGCACGGTCCGCAACCGCATCAGCGACATACTTGCCAAAACCAACATCTCCAATCGCACCAAACTCGCCGTCGAATGGCTGGCCTGGCATTGACCGGCTGAATCCGGTTGATTGAATCCGGCTGGTTGAGACTGACCATCTGGTCGTTCGGCGTCCTCAGTGCTTGCGCAGACGATACGCCTTCCAAACGTCACTCAGTTTCTGGCCATTCGACGTGCGTTTCCACACGGTAAGACCCGCTGATGAGCCGCCAACGGCACGCGCCGCGGCAGTAGGCGTGGCATACTCCCTGCCGTCATCCATGCGCAGCTTGCCTTCGGAAGTGACGGTCGCTACCCAACGTTCGCCCTTGCGGGGACGCTCCCATACCAAGGTCTCTCCGGCGATAAGCAGCCCGGCTTCCAGCACTTGGGCAATGCTGACGCGTTTGGACGTGGGAGAGGAGGCCGTAGCTTTCACATTGAGCGTCTCCTCGTTCAACGTCGACAAATCCGTATCGTCGGCATCGTAACGAATATTCCAATGGTCGGCGATGAGCCGAACCATCTCATCCTGCCGGTATTGCAGCGTCTGTGGTGTGCATTCGGCGATATTGGCGAGTTCGGCTGTCAGTGGAAAACGTCTGGAGCTTGCCGACAACAGCATGCGGTCGCGCCGCTGCGCATACGTGGCGAGTGGCGCGACTTGGTTTCGTTGGCCTGACTAAGCACCAAATTGCCGATGCGGTTTGCCCAATGGTCACGCACCGACTCCGGCCAAGCGGCGAAATCGGATTTCGCGCTGACCTGTTCGGGCATGATCGGCAACGCTTTGAGACTGCGCGGTCGGGTGATGCGGTAGCCGGCCTTCTGCTCGTTGGCGCGGATGAGCAGAAGTTTCTTCATGGCGGGACTGGTCTGCAACTCGCCACGTAGATGCGCGAGTGCGGAACGTCGGTCCTCGTCGGTGATGAGGAATCCACGGATCTGTTGGAGGGTATGGCCTTTGTTGAGGTCTCGGATGGCGCTTGCGGCGCGTGTGCGTCGGGCGAGTGGCTTTGCCGGTTGAGGCTGTCGACGCCGGTGACGCGTTCGAGTGCGGCGAGAACGTCGTGGAGTCTGTCGATGTCGTGTAATTGGAGGCGTTCGTCGTGCGCGTTCGTGGTTTCGTTCCCGATATTTCCGGGTGTGGAGAACACTTGTGCGTTGGCGCTGCCGAGGTTGCGGATGGAGTTGACGAGCGCCCACATGGCCACGGGTTTCCAGTCGGTGGTCTGGTAGTCGGCGAGTGAGACGAGCATGGCCACGATGTCGTCTGGCAGGTTGGCGTCGGTCGGACGGTTGAGGATGAGCCACGCGTTGGCATAAGGGGCGAGCAGATCGTCGATGAAGGAGATGACGTTCTGTTTCTTCACGTATGGTTTGAGCACGTCTTTGCGGAATTCCTCAAGCAGCTGTGTGCAGACGGCCTTGTGCGAGACGATCAGGTGCAGGTCGGAGAAGAACTCTTCGAGCGTGTGCGAGTCATCGCCGAGCGGGTCCATGATGTCGTCCCATCGTGTGGCGTAGGCGTTACGCGCGGCGGGGGATATTTCCGCGATGGTTTTCGCTTTGAACACGTCGGATGCGGTCAGTGGCACGCCGCGCATGTTCATCACGTCGAAGATGCGGTGCGCGCCGGCGAGGTCGTCGGTGGTGACGATGACGAGGGGTGACGCCGTTGACCAGGTATGAGGCGAATCGGCGGCGGTCTTTGGCGTCCATGGCGGCGAGCAGGTCGAATGTGCGGCGGGTGTTGACGGCGATGTTGCGTTGCGCGTGCGAGGCGATGTCGTTGTCCCTCAGATCGAACAGGCCTTCCAAATCGCCTTCCTGCACGTACATGCGGAAGAAGTCGGTGTCGCGTTCTCGCAGGGTGAGTCGTGGCTCGGCTTTGATGCCGCGGAGTTTGTCGCCTGGTTCCAAAATGAGGTCGTTGAGGCTGTCGATGAGGTCGGGGTCGTCTTCCAGTTCGCGCAGCACGGAGACGATGATTGACAGGGAGATGAGGCGCTGTTGGCCGTCGATGACCTGGTATTGGGTGGGGCCGTCCTTGACGAGGATGAGCGAGCCGAGGAAGTAAGGCGTGTCCGGGTCGGCGCAGGCGTCCTGAAGGTCGTTGACGAGCTGTTCGATGTTCTCCGCCTGCCACGTGTACGCGCGTTGGAACGAAGGGATGGTGAGTTGGTAATCGGAAGTGAACACTTTGCCCAGGGGTTTTTCCGTCGCGCTGATCGCCATATCGACCGCCATCCCTCATTGATAACGTTTGCACCGCAGGTGCGGCATACTGTTTTCTAGTTTATGGGAGGGGGTGCACCGGCGTTTCATGGACGTAACGGAGTCTCCACTGCCGTAGAATCCTTCGCCTCATAATTGGTCCGGCAGATCCGCACGTTCAACCAAACGCGCCATCTGTACCCGGCCCATGCATAATCTGTCTCCCGCGGATGAGATGTGCGCCTCGTCCAACGCTCCTGCCGCCTGTTTTCGAATCTCCTCGGTTTTGTCCGCGATTCGGCTGGCCTGCCCGGCCAGTTGGCCGGCGTCCAGACTTCCCGCTTCGGCCGCGAGCTTCTTCGACTCGGCTTGCAGCGCGCTCGCATTCAACGCCAGCAGGGAAAGCGAATGGGCAAGCGTGTCATGCGCTTCGGCAGCGATCGCGTCGGCCAGCTGCTGACTGTCGATCGTGGTCTTGAGCTGCGCCACCTGCGCGTCCGCCGCGTCCGCCTTGGCCGTGGCCAGCGATGCCAAGGCGCGAGAACGGATATGCAACCCCGCCAAAGTCGCGATGGCCAGCTCCAACAATGCCGCAACTATCGCGGTGATGACGATGGTGCGGTCATCGGCAAGCATGATTAGGTCGGTGCCATATTGGCTGCCGGTATCCGGTTTGGCGAACACCATATGCCAGATGGATGCCTCCGGCGGCCGCAACGCGTCGCGTACCTGCGCGGCAAGCGTGATGAAACCGCCCGCCACGATCGCGCGAACCGTGGTCTTCATGTCATTACGGCGGGCCAATAGCGCGGTCAACGCCATCAAAGCGAGAATGGGATCGTATGGGAAAACCAGCACGACCACGCACGCGGCGACGAATGTGGCACGCGGATAACGGGAACGGGCGAGCAGCAGAAACCCGATGGCGAACGCCACCAGCATGCAGAACACCATCCATACGTATACGGCGGAATCCTGGCCGAACCGTTGCGCGGCGAACGCGGTCTGCGCCAAGCACATGAAGCCCGCGCAGACCACCATCACCATGCTTTGCCAGCCTCTGGTACGTACCGGCACTTCGATGGGGGTCGGGGAATTCGTCGTCTCGCTCATACCTACCATTATTGGGCCCGTCCCCGAAAGACGCCATTGTTCTTCCGTGCGTTTCGCACGCCCCAAAGTGCAGACGGGAATGACCTTTTCGTCCAATACCGGTCCAGCGCGGAATTCCGTACCCTCGAAGTGTCTCAACCGATTCGAGAAGAAGGAACGGTTACATCGCCCCGCAGCAGCCCATCCAACCCCAACCCCCGCTGCAGCCGGTCTGTCAGGAAGAGAAGGGACTGACTGTGTGCGGCATTGTCGGCGTGGTGTTCGGCGCGCTTGGCTTCGTGCTGAGCTTCATTCCGATTATCAACAACATTGCTGCGATTTTCGGTTTCAATTGGCGTGATTCTTGCGATTGTGGCATTGGTCGGCACGTTCCGCGGTAAAAAGCGCGGCAAGGCATTGGCGATTGTCGCTGCGGTGCTGTCGGTGTTGGCCATCGTCATTACTCTGGCCATGCAGTCCGCAGCAAGCAAGGCCATAGACGAGGCCACCGGCGTGTCAAGCTCACAATCATCCGCAAAAGGCTCCGCAAAAAATCAGCCGAAGGGCGATCAGGATATGGAAGGCGATTTGAAGACCATGCATGTGAAAATCGTCTCCGCGGTACGTAGCAACAACGACTATAACAATCAGCCCACGGTGTTGGTCACATTCGAATGGACCAACAACACGGATAAAAACAATTCGTTTGCAGTCCTCGCCAGCCCGCAAGTGTTCCAAAATGGGCAAGCTCTCGACACCGCCATTTACAGCGAGAACCCTGCCGGATACGATTCCAATTCTGATTTCGCCGAAGTCCAGCCCGGAGCCACCGGAACCGTGACGATTGGATATACCTTGAAAGACGATTCCGAAGTGACGGTCGACGTCACTGATTTGTTCGACCTGAACGATAGCGCGAAAGTGGTGCACAAGTTCACGGTCTGATTGCGCATTGGATATACGGTGCCGGTAGTTTCAGCTCGGCACCGTAAGACGTGGGCTCTCATGAAATAGTCAGAAAAGTACCGTACTGTGATGCGTAATCGAGTTAAGGAGCGATTATGACATTCGGTCAGCAGCCCCAAGGCAACAACGCCAATGGATTCAACGGCCAGCCGTATGGGCAGAACCAATACAATCCGAACCAGAATTCGTACGGGCAGTACAGCCAGAATCCGTACGGTCAGAACCAATACCAGTACGCGCCGCAGAACATGTATGCGCAGGGCGCTCCGGCGGCCACCATTCCGGCTCAGGCGACATACTCCTATGAGCGTGCCGAACATGCTTCCGTCACCCGTGCCTACGGTGAGATGACCATCGGCCTGCTCGTCACCGCGGCTGTGGCCATCCTCACCCAAGCCACCGGTGCCTACATCGCGCTCATCCAGTCGCTTGGCGTCATTGGCGCTTGGGCGCCGTTCGTCGTCGAAATCGTGATCGCCATCTATCTTGGCGCCCGCATTGAAAAGATCAAGCCGAGCACCGCACGCGTCATGTTCTACGTGTATGCCGCGATCATGGGCTTCTCGCTAAGCACCATTTTCATGGCGTATGATCTTGGCACCATCGGCATCTCCCTGGCGTTGTGCGCCGGCTTCTTCTTCGCGCTCACCATGCTGGGCATGACCACCAAGGTCAACATGCTCAAAGCCGGTCCGATTCTGCTGGTCGGCCTCATCGTGCTGATCGTCGCCGAAGTGCTGCTTATGATCTTCGCTCCCGGACAGACCATGCTGATGGTTATCTCCGCCATCGGCCTCGTGCTGTTCGCCGGCATGACCGTCTACGACGCCCAAGCTACTCGCGCGCTGTTCGCCCAGTACGCAGGCCAGGGTGAGGACATGGTCAAGAAGGTCTCCATCATCTGCGCGCTGAACCTGTATCTGGACTTCATCAACATGTTCCTGTATATTCTCCAGCTCTTCGGCGATCGCGACTGAAAAATCCCGCGACGTCCTCTGCGCTGAACCCTCAAACAAAAGCCTGACCAGAATATGGTCAGGCTTTTCTGTCGGCGAAAAACGTGCCATAGGGTAGTGGCTCATGCAGAGGAAAGAGATTGGCGGCATGGCCTGCCTTGTTCTGACGGCCATGATCTGGGGCTTCGCATTCGTATCCCAAGTGCAGGGCATGGCCTCCATGAGCCCCCTGTTCTTCGGGGCCACGCGATTCACATTGGGCGCGCTGTCATTAATACCGTTGCTGTGGTTCCGCCGTCGAGGCATCGCCGAACAGGAACGCCGACGCCGTG
>ENA-OQBX01000018-OQBX01000018.1-human-gut-metagenome-genome-assembly--contig:-NODE-18-length-12087-cov-0.895067_pt1 | contig 12087 bp, 16 predicted proteins | sample MGYA00242754_ERZ504569 | MGnify/ENA primary metagenome ERZ504569 (study PRJEB26092, sample SAMD00036254) | human gut metagenome | host: Homo sapiens | study: EMG produced TPA metagenomics assembly of...
GGCTCGTCCCGCATTCCGATTCTGTTCTCCGGCCCGCTGCTGCACCGTCTGGGCGAGGCGTTCATTCCGGCGCTCGGCGGCTGCAACATCGGAGGTCGTCCGATTGACTTCCATCTGGAAACCCTGCGCAAGCTCGGCGCGAACGTCGACAAGGAACACAAGGACGGCATTCACATCACCGCTCCGAACGGTCTGCATGGCGCGAAGATCCACCTGCCGTACCCGTCCGTGGGCGCCACCGAGCAGACGCTGCTCGCCGCCGTGCTCGCCGAAGGCAAGACCGAGCTTTCCGGCGCCGCCATCGAACCTGAGATCATGGATCTGGTGAGCGTGTTGCAGAAGATGGGCGCCATCATCTCCGTGGACGTGGACCGCACGTTCCGCATCGAAGGCGTCAAGGAGCTCAAGGGCTACACGCACACGTCTCTGACCGACCGCATCGAGGCCGCCTCCTGGGCGTCCGCCGCGCTCGCCACACATGGCGACATCTTCGTCAAAGGTGCCACCCAGCCGGAAATGATGACTTTCCTGAACGTGTTCCGCAAAATCGGCGGCGAATTCGACATCACCGACAAGGGTATCCGTTTCTGGCATCCGGGCGGAGACCTGAAGCCGGTGGCCATCGAAACCGACGTGCACCCGGGCTTCATGACCGACTGGCAGCAGCCGCTCGTCGTGGCGCTGACCCAGGCCAACGGCCTTTCCATCGTGCATGAGACGGTGTATGAGAACCGTTTCGGCTTCACCAAGCCGCTGGTGCAGATGGGCGCCACGATTCAGCTGTACCGCGAATGCCTCGGTTCCCTGCCGTGCCGCTTCCAACAGCGCAACTACAAGCATTCCGCGGTCATCTTCGGACCGACCCCGCTGACCGGCCGTGACATCGACGTGCCGGATCTGCGCGGCGGCTTCAGCCACCTGATCGCGGCGCTCGCCGCCAAGGGGCCGTCCAACGTGCAGGGCATCTCCCTGATCGACCGTGGCTACGCCGACTTCCGCGGCAAGTTGGAAGCCCTCGGAGCCGACTTCGACTGATTCGCTGCGATTGGTTCGATGAATCGGCTGCGGCTGATTTATTGCGATTGGCCAATCGTGATTGATGATTCGCAATTGAACAGTTGCGATTGACAGTCGCGTCGAACGCCCATGTTGCTTTCACCGGTACTCGCCTTACGCGGGTGCCGGTTTTGTTTTATCCGCGATTGCCGCTGCCGCAATCGCAAACCTGCTTTCCATACCTTCCACATCTTCCGCATATTCCTTTTACTGCCTTATCGCCCGTCTTTTCTGCATCATTTGACGGCCAAATGATGCAGAAAACGATGGCATGAGGCAGTAAAAAGCAAGATAACGCGGAAAACATCGATGACGAACGTATCGGCGGCCGGTGGCACAATGGAAGCCATGGCATCCAAAGGAAAACCGTCGCCGCGCTCCGCAGTGAAGCCGCTGAGCGACGAGCAAGTCGCAAAACTCGCGCAGAAGCATCATCTTGTAGACCCGACCCACGATTTCCCGACCGGTCCGCGCAAAGCCAACACCGCGGAAATCGAAGCGCAGAACCCCAAAGCCACGCATCGCCTGCTGACCGGCTGCGACGTGGTGCTGCGCAATCACAGCAAAGTGAAGGCCTGGGGCTTGGAACACGTGCCGGAAACCGGCCCGTTCATCACCGCCGCCACGCATGTGACCATGTACGACGTGTTCGTGCCGATGGTCTCGATGTTCCATCAGGCCGCCGCCCGCGCTACATGGCCAAGGCGGAAATGGCCAAATGGCCGCTGATCGGCAAATGGTTCCAGCTGGTCGGCATGCAGCCGGTGCAGCGCCGTGCAGGCAAGGCCAAAGCCATCGAGGAAACGTCCGTGGAAATCCTCACCTCCGGCCGCCCGCTGACCGTATGGCCGGAAGGCACCGTGACGCGCGACCCGCAAAAATGGCCGATGAGCATGAAAAACGGCGTGGGCGTGATCGCCCTCGAATCCTCACGCCGACTCGGCTGCCAGGTGCCGCTGTACTGTGCCGTGACCTGGGGCGCGGCCAGCATCAACACTGGTGGCCGTGGCCGCGCAAGAACGTGGTGATGTGCTACGACGAAGCGCTCGACTACGCGGACCTGCTTGACGGCTGCGATTCCTGGGGAGACGAAGTGCCGACGGACCGCGCCGACGAACTGACCCGCCGCATCCGCGTGCGCATGACCGAAATCATGGCCGAAATCCGCGGCGAACAGGCACCTGACGGCTACTGGGACTACCGCACCATGAGTCGCGTGAAAGACTGATTTTCCCCACACACCCGTTCCGGCGGCGAACAAAATACGCGTGCGACCGGAACACGCGGCCGGTGTGCGTAGCCGGCGGTAGCATAAGACAACGTCGATTGAAAGCGGCGGCCGATGTGGCATACGCTCGACCGTAAAAAGCAATCCAAATAATCCAAGGAGCAAAATTCATGGCGAATGTGACGGTACTGGGCGCTGGCGCTTGGGGAACGGCCTTCGGTCAAGTGCTTGCCGACGCGGGCAACAACGTGACCATGTGGGCCATCGAACCGGAAATCGTGGAAGGTATTCGTGACCATCACCACAACGGTGTGCGCCTGCCCAGCGTGGAAACGCTGCCCAGCAACATGACCGCCACCGGAGACCGCGCCGAAGCCGTGGCCAACGCCGACATCGTCATCGTGGCCATCGCCGCGCAGTTCGCACGCGTGGCACTGACCGAATTCAAGGGACTCATCCCCGAGACCGCGCTCGTGGCCTCCCTGATGAAAGGCATCGAACGCACCACCGGCAAACGCATGGACGAAGTCGTCATGGAAACGCTCGACCTTCCGGCGGAACGCTTCGCCGCCATTTCCGGACCGAACCTGAGCAAGCAGATCGCCGACCGCCGAGCCGGCCGCGACCGTGGTCGCCTGCGCGGACATCGACAACGCGCGTACCATCGCCACCGCCTGCACCACCGACTACTTCCGTGCGTTCGTGACGCGCGACGTGATCGGCTTGGAAATGTGCGGATCGCTGAAGAATGTGGTGGCGCTCGCCGTGGGCATGGCCCGTGGCGCAGGCTACGGCGAGAACACCGCGGCCATGATTGAAACCCGTGGCCTTGCCGAACTGACCGCGCTGGGCGAGGCGGCCGGAGCCGATCCGAAGACCTTCGCCGGACTTGCCGGCGTGGGCGACCTCATCGCCACCTGCGGTTCCCCGCTGAGCCGCAACTACACGTTCGGTTCCAACTTGGCAAGGGCCTGAGCGTGGAAGAGGCCACCAAGGTGAGCAACGGCGTGGCCGAAGGCGTGCCGACCACCGACGCGGTGGTGGCGTTGGGCAAGCAGTACGGTGTGCCGACCCCGCTCGCCACGGCCATGAGCCACGTGCTGGACGACGGCATCTCCTGCGCGCAGATGCTGTCCGAACTGTTCGGCGAAGGCATCACCGAGGAGTAGCAGCCGGCTTGTATGCTGGATGCTTGGCAAAAATCCTGAAAAGTCATAAAAGTTAAGGAATAAAGGCTATAGATATGGCAAAAAAGCGCATTGTGGTGATGTACGGCGGCAAGGCCGACGAGCATTCGATCTCCTGCATCTCCGCTGCGAGTGCGCTGCGCGCGCTGGACACGGACAAGTTCGAAGCCATTCCGGTGGGCATCACCAAGGACGGCAAGTGGATCGTCAACGGTGAGAATCCGCTCGGATGGAGCCTGGACGAAGGCCTGCCGACAGTGGAGAAAACCCCCGGCGCCAAGGAAGTGGTGCTTGAAGTGGCTCTCGGACAGGACGGCTTCTTCGCCCGCGAGGATGACGGTACGCTGACCCCGTTCGGCCATGTGGACGCGGTGTTCCCCGTGCTGCACGGGCCGTACGGCGAGGACGGCACCATCCAGGGTCTGTTCGAAATGATGGGCGTGCCGTACGTGGGGGTGCGGCGTGCTCGCCTCCGCGGCCTGCATGGACAAGCATTACACGAAGGTGCTGCTTGCGGCCGCCGGCATTCCCGTCGCGCCCGGCATCACGCTCGACGCGCGTTCCTTCGACAAGGCTTCCGAATTCAAGACCAACGCCGATGCGATCATGGCGCAGGTTAGCGAAGCCGGCTTGCAGTATCCGCTGTTCGTCAAGCCGTCCCGCGCCGGCTCCAGCTTCGGCGTGACCAAGGTGGAGCATGAGGGCGATGCGGCCGAACTTGCGGCCGCCGTGTACGAGGCGTCCCACCACGATTGGCGCATCCTCGTGGAACAGGGCATCGACGCGCGCGAAATCGAATGCGCGGTATTGTGCCCGAAGGCCGGCGAAGCGCCGCAGGCCAGCTGGCCGGGCGAAATCGTGCTCGACAAGCGCGCCGAAGGCGACGACCAGTTCTACGACTTCGACAGCAAGTACATGGACGCTGCCGCAAGCCACGTGGAAGTGCCCGCCAACCTGCCGGAAGAGACGCTGAACCTCGTACGCGAAACCGCCAAGAAGGCGTTCGTCGCCGTGGACGGTGCCGGTCTGAGCCGCGTGGACACCTTCGTGACCAAGGACGGCAAGGTGATGGTCAACGAAATCAACACCATGCCGGGCTTCACGTCCATCTCCATGTACCCCAAGGCATGGGAGGCCACCGGCGTGCGCTACACCGACCTGATCACCATGCTCATCGAAGGCGTGCTGCGCTGATCGACACCCCACCTACGGTGAGATTTCAAGCTGATATTCAGCGGACTGGTAGTACAGTGCTGAATATCAGCTTTTTTGTTTTCCGAAGTTTCGTAAGGTGACTATGACGTTTCCGCAGCAGCCTCAATATCCGCAGCAACCGCAAGGGCAACCACAGGGGCCGGCTCCGCAATATCAGACGAATGGTCCGCAATCGCAGTATCCGATGCAGCCCATGCCTCAATATCCGCAGCCGCCGATCGCCAATCGCAATCCATTCTTCGAATGGTTGAAGCAGGCGCGACGTGACTTCTCGCGTATCGGCGCGAGCCTGTGTCTGATGGTGGTCATCTGGTACGCGCTCGCCACGGTGCTGGAAGGCGCGCTGTACGCGGCCGTGGGTGGCAAGGGTGAAGCGCCGAAGTTGGGTTACGTATGTGGGTTCGGGGGTGCCGCTGTACCTGATCGCCATGCCGATTGCGGTGATGCTCATGGGCAAATCGACTGTCATTGAAACCCGTAAATTCGACATGAAACCGGGATTGTTCTTCAAACTACTGCTTATGTGCCTGCCGATGATGTGGGCCGGCAGTGTGTTCGGCAGCATGCTGTCGATGGTGCTTTCCAACGGCGAGGCGACGGACCGCGTGGCCGACCTCGCCATGCAGACGAACATCTGGAACGTTGTTTTTCTGGTAATCGTAGGACCGGTTTTCGAGGAATGGCTGTTCCGTAAGCAGCTGATCGACCACACCCGCAAATACGGCGAGAAAACGGCGATTCTGCTGTCCGGACTGGCGTTCGGCCTGTTCCATATGAACCTGTTCCAGTTTTTCTACGCGTTCCTACTGGGGCTCATGTTCGGCTACGTCTACACGCGCACCAGCAGCTGCGCTATTCGACGGCGATGCACATGATCATCAACTTCAACGGCGGCGTGCTCGCGCCATGGGTGTTGACACGCGTCGATCTGGACCAGCTGGAGAAGGTGTCCGAGGCCGCGGAAAACGGCAATGCGGCGGCGATGGAACAGTGGGCGTCGCAGAATGTCGAAGGATTGGCGATCATGCTTGTCTATTTCGTGTTGTACGGCGCTGTGATCCTTGCTGGATTTGTGCTACTTATCCGCAATTTCAAAAGATTTGAATTCTATACCGCGCCGGAGGAGCTGCCTCGCGGCACCCGTGCCAAAACCGTGTGCGGCAACGTTGGCATGATTATGTTCATCATGGTCACTTGCATGCTGACGGCGGTCAATCTGCTTATGTAGACGACTGCTTGCCAGACGACGACGGCGACGCAGGCGACGTGAACGATGCGGACATCAGATGATGAAGGCCGGTCAAGGATACGTTCCTCTGACCGGCCTTCAACCGTTCAATGCCGTTTTCTATGCTGTCCTATTCCGCGCTGCCGCTGACCGCGCGATGCTCAAGATAGTCGGCATGCGCGATCGCCTGCGCCACCGCATCCGCCATGGTGGATAGAATCAGGTCGTTTTTTCGCGAACGCGTAAATCGTGCCGTCAATGCCGTACGGGGTAAATCCGTTGAGCTTCACCACCGGTTTGTACAGCGGATTGGCAAGGCTTGCCGTGGCCTGTTGCACGGTTTCGATGATGTCGGCCTTCATATGTTCCACGTCGACGCCGGCTTTGGCGGTGAACGGTACTGACACCAGGCATTCGTTCGATGGATCGAGCTTTTCCAGTGATGCAGTGTTGAGGATGGAGTTCGGGATGACCATTTCGTTGCCGTTGCGTTCGCGGACGATGGTCTGACGCCAGTTGATGTCTTTGACGGTGCCGGTGATACCTGCGACTTTGACGTAGTCGCCCGGTTGAATGACGCGGCCGAGCATAAGGCCGAAGCCTCCGATCACATTGGCGATTGTGTCTTTCAGACCAAGCGACACCGCAAGACCTCCGATGCCGAGTGCGGTGAACAGGGTGGTCGGGTTGATTCCAAACACCGGTTGCAGCAGCGTGCCGATGGCGAATGCCCATACCACCACACGCAGGATGTTGACGAAGATGGAGGCGTTCGGCACCTGTGATTTGTCAAGGATGCGGCGCACTACTTTGGTGAGTGCTTTGTCGATGAGCGCTGCGACGACAAGCACTACGGCGAGCAGAATGAGCTTGCCGTAGTTTCGGGCAAGCCATTGTGTGAAAAATTCAACTGGATCCATGGCTGCCTAGTCTACACATGGGATATTGCCCGAAACTTGTGATTGTCTGATTGCCGCGTCCGTGGATTGTGCCGCATAATGGAATCCGAAATCGCTATGGTTGATCAAAGGGTTGCGCGATGGGCAATGTGTTGGATTATGTGCGCCGTGAATTCCGTGGGTTCGCCGAGCTGCCGTTCGGCGACGTCGATTCCCTGGTGCTGTCCGAACTGTCCTACATGCGATTGACGGATCTGGTGCCCACGTTCGGTGAGGCGAAGTCGGTGGCGACGGTGCCGATTCGTGAATTGCTGCGCGCCGAAAGCTATGACGAGATGTTCGTTTCGAATTCCTCCGATATGAACGATTACCGGCTCGCGTTGCTGCGCGCCGTCTGCGAATCGCCGCGATTCCGCGCGTTACGTGTTGGCGAATACGCGGAACGATTGAGCGAGCGCGACCAGCAGCAGTTCGCCGCGATGACGTTCGACGTGGGCTGCGGTTCACCCGACTTGCTGTATATCGCCTTCCGAGGCACCGACGGCACGCTTGTCGGATGGAAGGAGGATTTCAATATGGCAGTGCGCTGTCCGGTACCGTCACAGGAATCCGCGTATCGGTATGTGGATTCGATTCTGGACAGGTCGGAAGGTTTCCTGTCATCGGAAGGATCGCCTGCGATTATGCTTGGCGGCCATTCGAAAGGTGGCAACATGGCCGTATATGCGGCCATGCAGGTGGCTCATGACGATATTGAGGCCGCCGGCGAACGTGCGCGGCGGCTTGGGCTGCTGCCAGCCTTGGGTGGGCCGGTGCCGGGACGCAACGTGCGGATCGCCCGTATCTTCTCCCATGATGGGCCGGGCCTGCCGGAATCGATGGTGCGCGGTCAGGCGTATCGGACAGTGGAATCGCGGATCCGCAAAACCGTGCCCGAATCGTCTGTCGTGGGCATGCTGCTGCAATCGAATGCGAAAGTAATCGTTGTCAAGGCGGACGCCGTCGGCATTATGCAACATATGGGCAATAGCTGGCAAGTGGCGGAAAACGGCGATTTCGAGCGTGAGAACGAGTTGACGGTGACTGCGCAGCTCATCAAGAGGACGCTCGACGATTGGCTCGACACTGTGGGGCAGAAGCAGCGTGAGCGGGCTATTGACCAGATCTACGAGATCTTCGCGGCTGCGGGCTATGGCAATATCGCTGATCTGATGGCGAATTGGACGGATTCGCTGCCAAAGATCGTGGCGGCCGCGCGCGGTACCGACCGGGAGACTCGGGAGCTTATCAAAGCCGTAGTCAAGGCGATTCCGGCGAGTGCGGCGAGGGTGGTGCGTGAAGGCTGACCAGCCCGAAGGCCTTCTGAAGCGTCGCGATTCGCAAATGTTCGTAGAAAATGTGAAATCGTGGCACGTGGAAAGGGCGGATGGACGCGTTTCGGAGTCGTTGGTTTGAGGATTATCCCGTTTGCTGACGTAGGATAGCGGAAAATGGGCGCATAATGGAATGCGGGAATGGCGCCGGCTGTGAAAGAGGTGTGCGATGGGTAGCATCATCGACTATGCACGCACGGAAACGCGCGGTTTCAGCATTCACCCCTTCCGTGAGGCCGATGCGCTCGTGCTCGCGCAGCTTTCGTATGATGATGTGCCTGACTGCATGCCGCGATTGGAGGGGGTTGAATCGCAATATGGCACGTTGCGTAATCGTGTGAAACACTTTGACTTCCGCCATCCGTTCCGTTCCATTCGTATGTTGCGACAGCCTCCGTTCGATGGTATTTCGATCGCGCGCGCCGACGACGAGCTTCACCACGACCGTGCGGTGCCCGACCATGACGTCGAGAACGTGGGATTGGTTGATCCGCAGGTGACGCACGATTTCTATCATGCCATCGCCGCGAATCCGCGATTCTCCGATATTGAGATGGGCGCTTCCTTGAACAGTTCGACGATGGCGAGCAGACGCAGTTCGCCGCCGTGACCTATCGCCTGCCGTCTGGCATGCTGGTTGTGGCGTTCCGCGGTACCGACGATTCGCTCGTGGGTTGGAAGGAGGACTTCAACATGGCCTTCCAATACCCGGTGCCGGCGCAGGTGACCGCCGCCGACTATCTCGCCAGGGTGGCCGAGTTGTGGAAGGATGTTCCGATCGTGCTCACCGGCCATTCCAAAGGCGGCAATCTGGCCGTTTATGCGGCGATGAACGCCGAAGACGATGTGAAGGACCGCATCGAACGCATCTATTCGTTGGATGGCCCCGGATTTCCCGAGGCCGTGGTGAATAGCTTCGAATATGCGAGCGTGAGCGGCCGCATCGTCAAAATCGTGCCGGACTCGTCGGTGGTGGGCATGGTGCTGGAAACTCCCGAACGCTGCATCGTGGTGAAATCCGACGTGGAAGGAATAATGCAGCATTTCGTGTTCTCCTGGCAGATGCACGGCGGTGAATTCGACAAAGTCGAGGATGTGGCCAGCAGTTCGGTGACTTTCAACAAGGCGTTGAACAAGTGGCTGTCCAACCTGTCCAAGGAACAGCGTGAACGTGCTGTGGACGCGCTGTTCGCGGTGCTGGAGGCGTCCGGAGCCGGCAGCATCTCCGCCATGATGGCGGCCGGACCGAAGGTCATCCCCGAAATGCTCGGCACGTATGTTGGTTGAGCATCGAGGATCGACGCAACCTGAACCAGGCGCTGGGCATCATGCTGCAGGCCGCGCTCGCCCGTAATCCGAGGTGCGGCGCAGGTAGACGCAGATTGCGCGGGTGATGTACGTCGATGCTGATTGTGGTGGCTGGTCGGCGAACGGAGGCTTGGTTTGCGTCTGACGGGCCGGCAATCGCCATAAATACGACACGTTGTGTAGTTTGTTCTAGACAGACTGTATAGTAAAACGCGTTGCGTATTGGAAATGACTTTGCGAACGACTGTTAAAAAAAGGGGGGGCATGCCACGTCCACGCCGAGATTCGGAGATTCTGCCAGCCAAGGAGCGGCTCGAAAACGCGTTCTGGGAACTGCTTTCCGAACGTGAGTATCGTAAAATCACCGTCACCGACATCGTATGTACGGCGGACGTGAATCGTAATTCCTTCTACTACCATTTCACGGGCTTGCCGGAACTTGCCGATTCCGCCATTCTGCACGCCGTGGAAAACACACCGCTTCCCAGCGCGCCCAACGCGAATTTCAATCCCGACAACGAATGGCGCAAGCATGTCACCGCGCTGCTACGCGAGCCCGAGCAGCGTCAGCGTCTTGACCGGCTCGCGTTGCTTGCCGGGCCGCACAGCTCGCCGGAACTCGTTGAATCCCTGCAGGACTTCGGCAGGCTCACGTTGATCTCCGTGCTGGGGCTTGACGCCGACCATCTTGACCTCAAAACTGACCTGATGCTCGACTTCACCGTCGGAGGCATGTTGGCGGTGCTGCGCCGCTGGCCGAAGCTCCATGAGCAGCTGCCGATGGACGCCGTGTTCAACGAGGACTTGGCGGTGTTGGCCACGGGCATGTTCATGTCCATGTCCAAAACCGACATGCTGGGCTATTGGAAGCGCATCTTCAGCAGTGGTTTCGTGCCCGGGCAGGCGTCTCACGACGACCAAGCCCCGCAATCCGCCGCACAGTGAGCCATACGCCACACTGCGTTACTTTTCGGTGGTAGAAACGTCTGTAGCGGCGCTCTTTCAGGGTGCGTCAGACGTATGCAACAGCACGACAGGGAGGTTGTTCCATGATCAACGAAGCCTACAAGGCCATGCTCGGCGGCAAATCCGTGATCCGCGAGCTGAGCGAATACGCGACCGCGCGCGGCGCCGAAATCGGCTATGAGAACGTGTTCGACTATTCGCTGGGCAACCCGAGCGTGCCGTGCCCGCAGGACTATACCGACGCCGTGATCGACATGTATAAAACGGCCGAACCGGTGGCGTTGCACGGCTATTCTCCGTCCTTGGGCATTCCGTCGGTGCGCAAGGCGATCGCCGAAAGCCTCAACCGCCGCTTCGACATGGACTACACCGCCGACTACATCTTCCCGACCACGGGTGCGGCCGGCGCATTGGCGCATGCGCTGCGCGTGGTGACCAAGCCGGGCGACGAAGTGATCACCTTCGCCCCGTACTTCCCGGAATACCAGCCGTATGTGAACGGCACCGGCGCGCACCTGACCGTCGTTCCGGCCGACACCGAGAACTTCCAGATCAACTTCGACGCGTTCGAGAAGGCGCTCAACCCCGGAACCGCGGCGGTGCTCATCAACACCCCGAACAATCCGTCCGGCGCGGTCTATTCCGCTGAAACGCTGACCCGCCTGGCCGAGGTGCTCAACGCCAAGCAGACTGAATACGGCCACGACATCTTCCTGATCGCCGACGAGCCGTACCGCGAGATCGTGTTCGACGGCGGCGAGCAGCCGTATCCGAGCAAATTCTACGACAACACGCTTTCGTGCTACTCGTACTCCAAGTCGCTGTCACTGCCGGGCGAGCGCATCGGCTATGTGGCGGTGAATCCGCGTGCCACCGACGCCAAGCTCATCGTGCCGATGTGCGGCCAGATCAGCCGTGGCACCGGCCACAACTGCCCGTCCTCCACCGCGCAGCTGGCCGTGGCCAAGGTGGTTGACGAGACGAGCGACCTGTCCGTCTACGAGACAAACATGAACCTGCTGTATGACGCGCTGACCCGTCTGGGCTTCGACGTGGTGCGCCCCGGCGGCACGTTCTACATCTTCCCGAAGGCGCTTGAGGAGGATGCGAACGCGTTCTGCATGAAGGCCAAGGATTACGACCTGATTCTCGTGCCGTCCGACAGTTTCGGCGTTCCTGGCTACTTCCGCATGGCGTACTGCATCGACACCGACAAGGTGGAGCGTTCCATCGCGGCGCTTGAGAAATTCGTGCACGAGGTGTACGGCCGCTGAGCCGCTCGCGTATTTCGCCTATATTCCGCTTATAGATGGCGGATTCGCTCTCGTGCCTGATGCCATCTCGCTTATGGATGGCGGATGATGCGGGGAAAAGCCGGTTGGAGGGTATGGATATTGCCCCCTAACCGACTTTTTGCTGTAGGATCCCGCCATCTATAAGCGAGATACCGTGGGGCGATTTGGAAAATCCGCCATCTATAAGCGAGATAGTGCAGGATTGTGGGGCGGCAAGCCGACTGTCTGACGGGACCGTGTGCGTTGATACAGGTTCGCCCGGAGCTGGTGGGGTCCAGCTCCGGGCGAAGTCTGTTATGGGGAAGGAAGGAATCTGAATCGGTTAATGCGTG
>ENA-OQBX01000019-OQBX01000019.1-human-gut-metagenome-genome-assembly--contig:-NODE-19-length-12084-cov-0.885423_pt1 | contig 12084 bp, 13 predicted proteins | sample MGYA00242754_ERZ504569 | MGnify/ENA primary metagenome ERZ504569 (study PRJEB26092, sample SAMD00036254) | human gut metagenome | host: Homo sapiens | study: EMG produced TPA metagenomics assembly of...
CGCAGGCTTCTGGAGCAGGACAGCACACACCTGGACCGCATCCAGGTGCTGATGGCCTCCAGCCGGGAGTTTTATATCATCATCCGGCTGCGGAAGGAAAAGGATACGGATGTGTGAAATGGAGCCGGCCGAGAAGAACGCGGTCTCCCATCGTGGCAAGGCGCTGCGCGCGCTGGTCGCATCGATCGAAGCGCTGGTCAAATAACATCGGATGACGGCCGCGACGGGCGCTTGCCGTGGCGCGCGACACTGGATGGCGTGCGTGCGATTTGTGCTCGTCCGGTTTTTCCGCTATGCTTTGTTTCTTGTGCGCGGCTAGCGTATGCTTACCGGGCATTGCGCCACTTTAGCTCAGTCGGTAGAGCGGCTCACTCGTAATGAGCAGGTCGACAGTTCGATTCTGTCAAGTGGCTCCACTGCCCTAGATGTTCGGAGGTTTTCCGAGCATCTAGGGTTTTGCATATGTGCATCCGTGCGTATCGGTTTTCGCCGTGCGCGGATGGTGATTGCGCGAGTGGCGGAATTGGTAGACGCGCAGGATTTAGGTTCCTGTGTCTTTGACGTGTGGGTTCAAGTCCCATCTCGCGCACATGTCCACGTTGATTCAGCCAATCGCGCTGCTGGCCATCATCCTCACCGGCTACCTGTTCAAACGCGCCGGCAAATTCAAAAACCGCGACTACCGCATCATGCAGGTCGCCCTGTTCAACCTGGTCCTACCCTGCGCCATCATCTACTCGTTCGCCACGAACCCGCATGATTCCAGCATGCTGTGGATCTCCGTCTTCGGCTTCGTGGTCGCGTTCATCCCGCCCGTGCTCATCTTCCTCACCACACGTTACACGCCTGTGCAGGATCGCGCGTTCACCATGCTCAACGGTTCCGGCTTCAACATCGGCTGCTTCTGCTTCCCCCGTGGTACAGGCGTTTCTCGGCACCGCGGCGATCGTGCCAGCGGCCATGTTCGACATCGGCAACTGCGTGATGGTGGCGGCCGGCACGAACGTCATGACGCAGACCCTCCTGCACATCCAGCCCGGCAAGACCTTGGACGAGCAGTACCAGGGGCATGCGCCGGTGCTGCCGTATACGAAACCCAAGGATCGCGATGCCCGCCGGCTGGCACGCCACGCGCTGCTACGCAACGTGGCGAAAGGCTTCTTCGGCTCCATCCCGTTCGACACCTACCTGGTCATGATCGTGCTCATGCTTGCCAATGTGAAGATCCCCGCCGTCGTGGCCACGTTCGTTGAGCCGCTCGCCAACGCCAACTCGTTCGTCGCCATGCTGATGGTCGGCATGCTGATGGACCTGCCCGCCGGCCGTGACGATGTGATGAAGCTGCTGAAGATCATCGGCCTGCGACTGCCATTCGGCCTGCTGTCCGCCGTCTGCGCATGGTTCGTGCTGCCGTTCGGCGCCAATGTGCGCGAAGCCGTGGTGATGTGCTGCCTCGCGCCAATCGCCGTGTTCTCCACCCTGTTCACCGACGAAGTGCTCGGCAATGCGAAACTCGCCGGCTTCTCGCTGTCCGTGTCCGCGATCATCGGCCTGGTCATGATGACCGGCGCGCACTTCCTGCTCGCCGCCATCGCCTGACTTGCGTAAGCCGCGTGCGTGGTCGTGCGTAAGTTGCGTACGTAATCGTAATGCGATCGTTGCATACGACAGCCGTTTTCACGTGCGTTGAAGCTTTTCCGCTGAACGTTGCATACGATTTCAGTAATCGTCGTTTATCTGGCATGTCGCCGCTGAAAAGTGGTCGGAACCGCGGTATATCGCGCTTCCGACCGAATGTGTTAACTCGGGAAACATTTTTGTGTTGTTCTGTCGGCTTTTGTGAGTATCTTGTGAGGTGAAGAAAACGGCTCGTGCCGTGGAAAATCGAACGAGATTCCACCGTCACGTTCCGCTTCACAGTGATGATGAAAGGACCTATCAACATGGCCATCAATCCTCCCGTTGACGCCACCAAGACCCCCGGAGTGGGCCGCGCTGCAGAAGCACTACGACGAGCTGCAGTCCGAGGGCATCAGCCTCAAGCAGTGGTTCGCCGATGACGCCGAGCGCGTCGAGAAGCTGAGCTTCGATGCAGGCGACCTGCACTTCGATCTGTCCAAGAACCTGATCAAGCCGGAGACCCTGCAGCTGTTCGCCGACCTGGCCAAGGCCGTCAAGCTCGACGAGCGCACCAAGGCCATGTACACCGGCGTGCACATCAACAACACCGAGGACCGCGCCGTGCTGCACACCGCGCTGCGCCGCCCGGTCGAGGACGAGGGCAAGTACATCGTCGACGGCCAGGACACCGTCAAGGACGTGCGTGAGGTGCTCGACCGCATCTACGCGTTCGCCGACAAGGTCCGCTCCGGCGAGTGGACCGGCGTGACCGGCAAGAAGATCGAGACCGTGGTCAACATCGGCATCGGTGGTTCCGACCTGGGTCCCGTCATGGTGTACGAGCTCTGAAGCCGTACGCCGACGCCGGCATCTCCGCCCGCTACATCTCCAACATCGACCCGAACGACCTGGCCGAGAAGACCAAGGGCCTCGATCCGGAGACCACCCTGTTCATCATCGTTTCCAAGACCTTCACCACCCTGGAAACCCTGACCAACGCCCGTGAGGCCCGCACCTGGCTGCTCGAAGAGCTCAAGGCCAAGGGCGCCATCGACGGTTCCGACGCCAAGAACGCCGAAGCCATCAAGAAGCACTTCGTCGCCGTCTCCACCAACCTGGAGAAGGTCGCCGAGTTCGGCATCGACCCGAACAACGCGTTCGGCTTCTGGAACTGGGTCGGCGGCCGTTACTCCGTCGATTCCGCCGTCGGCACCTCCCTCGCCGTGGTCTTCGGCCCGGCCCGCTTCGAGGAGTTCCTGCACGGCTTCCACGAGATCGACGAATACTTCGCCAACACCCCGTTCGAGAAGAACGTCGTCGTGCTGCTCGGCATGCTGAACGTGTGGTACCGCAACTTCTTCAAGGTCGCCTCCCACGCCGTGCTGCCGTACGACCAGTACCTGCACCGCTTCCCGGCCTACCTGCAGCAGCTGACCATGGAGTCCAACGGCAAGTCCGTGCGTTGGGACGGCACCCCGGTCACCTCCGAGACCGGCGAGATCTTCTGGGGCGAGCCGGGCACCAACGGCCAGCACGCCTTCTACCAGCTGATCCACCAGGGCACCCAGCTCATCCCGGCCGACTTCATCGCGTTCGTGAACACCCCGAACCCGACCAAGGACGGCGACCAGGACGTGCACGAGCTGTTCCTGGGCAACTACTTCGCCCAGACCAAGGCCCTGGCCTTCGGCAAGACTGCCGACGAAGTGCGCGCTGAGGGCACCCCGGAAGAGATCGTCCCGGCCCGCGTGTTCACCGGCAACCGTCCGACCACCTCCATCTTCGGCGTGGCTCTGACCCCGTTCGCGCTCGGCGAGCTCATCGCCCTGTACGAGCACATCACCTTCGTCGAGGGCACCGTGTGGGGTCTGGACTCCTACGACCAGTGGGGCGTCGAGCTCGGCAAGCAGCTTGCCAAGCAAATCACCCCGGCCATCTCCAAGGATGACGAGGCTCTGGCCGCCCAGGATCCGTCCACCCAGTCCCTGATCAAGTTCTACCGCGCGAACCGTGAGTTCTGACCTTTGGGCAGAACGCTGTGCCTGGTGTCGCGCGCGACTCTTTCTCTGAGAGCCGCCACGAACAGCCCGCTGGGCTGTTCGTATCGCGAGTCCTGACTCACGATCGGCGCGCATAAAGCCGCGTGACGTGTGGCTGAACGAGATGCCCCCATCCGTGTCTTGCGGATGGGGTAATTTTGATTATTGCTGTGCCGAAAGGCGGGACGCCGCATAATCCCGCTTTTCTTCAGGTCCAGCCGGAACGTCCGAAGGTAGCTGCGGACGTGCGCAATCGCAATATTTCCGGCGGATCGGCAACCCTTCGCAGGCAGACCTGCGGAGCGGAAGAACAGGCTGAGACGGCAATCGCAAGAACGCCGTACGAGGCCCTTACCTGTGCGCTGATATGCGGCGGCGACTCGAGGAAACACAATGGTTAACGCTATTGAGGCATTTGACGCCAAGCACCTGAAGCCGGCTGAGGAAATCCCGGCATTCCGTCCTGGTGACACCGTTGAAGTCAACGTGAAGATCAAGGAAGGCAACAACTCCCGTCTGCAGGCTTTCACCGGCGTGGTGATCGCTCGTCAGGGCGGCGGCGTTCGTGAGACCTTCGTGGTCCGCAAGATCAGCTTCGGCACCGGTGTCGAGCGCCGCTTCCCGCTGCACTCCCCGGTCATCGATTCCATCAAGGTGGTCCGCAAGGGCCGCGTGCGTCGCGCCAAGCTGTACTACCTGCGCAACCTGCGCGGTAAGGCCGCTCGTATCGTCGAGCGCCGCGACAACTCCGAGAAGTGAGTTCGAATCGCAAATAAAGCGTGAAATCGGCTCTTCGGCAACCCGTCGAGGAGCCGATTTTCTATATTGGGCCGCTATGATAGGGGCCAGTGCGTGAAACCGGACGGTAAGGAATCCCATGAAGCATGCCAGAAGAAGAGTCGAAAGCGAGGAAAGCTTCGGCTTACGAGACACCCTGATCTGGTGCGGCATACCCATCGTCATCGTGCTGCTGGTGCGCATGTTCCTGTTCGGCTTCTACGTGATTCCGTCCGGCTCCATGCTGAACACCATCGAACCGGGCGACCGGGTCATCACCAGCAAACTCACCCCCCAAAGTCTTCAAGCTCCAGCGCGGCGACGTGGTGGTCTTCAAGGACCCCGACCATTGGCTGCAGCAGGAGAACAGCGGCCGATTCGGCGGCGACTACCTCATCAAACGACTTATCGGCCTGCCCGGTGACACCGTGGCCTGCGAGGGGCCCGGCAAGCCGGTCACGGTCAACGGCGTGGCCATCGACGAAACTTCGTACATCCGCTCCGGCGTGGACCCCAGCTCCTTCGCGTTCAGTGAAAAAGTGACTGCGGGACATGTGTTCGTCATGGGCGACAATCGCGCCAATTCCGCCGATTCCCGCTACCATCAGGACGATTCCTCGCACGGCCTCGTGCCGGTTTCCGACGTGGTCGGCGTCGGTCTGGTCAAGTATTGGCCGCTGAACCACATCAGCACGCTGGACGCGCATCACGACGTGTTCAAGGACGTGCCGGAAGGATCTGCCGACTGATGTCCGTTTCCGTAGTGCCCACGCTGGATATGGAACGGGCGATCGCGGCCTCCGGCTACGACGTGATCGTCGGCTTCGACGAGGTCGGCCGCGGCTCGCTCGCCGGTCCCGTCATGGTCGGCGCCCGCCGCAATCCGCACTGTGCGACCTGGCCGGTTCGTCGCCGCTTGCCGTACCCGACGGTGTGGCCGATTCCAAAATGCTGACGGAACACCGCCGCGAAGCCATATTCGAAGAGCTTAAATCGTGGTGCGCGTCCTGGGCGGTCGGCTCGGCCAGCAACACGGAAATCGACGATTGGGGCATCTCCTATGCGCTTGGCATCGCCGCATTGCGCGCACTCGGCCAAGCGGAAGAGAAACTCGGCATCGACGGCGATGGCATGCTTGACGGCAAGCCGGTGAAGGTCGGTGCGATCCTCGACGGACCGAACGACTACATCACCAAAGCGCTGAACACCTTCGACGCGCCTGACGTGCCGGTTCCTGCGGAAGTCTCTACCAAAGTGAAGGGCGACAGGTACTGCGCCACCGTGGCCACCGCAGCCGTCATCGCCAAAGTCACGCGAGACCGGCTCATGGTCGAACTGGGAGCGCAACCCCAATATGAACCCTATGAATGGGCCCACAACAAGGGTTACGGTTCGGCCGCACACCGTGACGCCATCGCTGAATTCGGGCCCAGCGACCTGCACCGCCTCTCCTGGCATCTCGTCTGACATACGGCATCTCATCCGCAGTCCGCGATTACGCTAATCCTTGCGGATGATGCATGCCGGAAGGAAACCTGTAAGTTCATCCCGCCGTCTGATGGCCGGGACCAATCCGTTTCCGTACCGTAGGAAACATGGAACACATACTTCACGCGACCGATCTGGTCATGGATTATTCGACCCAACAGGCGACACCGAACGCCGCACACATGCTGGCGCTCAATCACGTGGATTTCGGCATCCAGGCAGGCGAAAGCATCGCGGTCATGGGACCGTCCGGTTCCGGCAAATCGACGTTACTGCACGCACTCGCCGGCATCATCACCCCGACAGCCGGCAATGTGATGTTTCGCGGTGCCAACCTGGCGCGGTTGAGCGACGCTGACCGCACCAAACTGCGCCGCAGCGCCTTCGGCTTCGTCTTCCAATCCGGACAGCTGCTGCCGGAACTGCCGGCCATCGAAAACATCGCGTTGCCGATGATGCTGGGCGGCGCAAGCTACCAGCAGGCCACCGACACGGCCATGCTATGGCTGGAACGATTGGGATTGCGCCAGCTCGCGCAACAACGTCCCGGCGAAATGAGCGGCGGCCAGATGCAGCGCATCGCCATCGCACGTGCGCTCGCCGCGCAGCCGGCAGTCATCTTCGCCGATGAACCGACCGGCGCGCTCGACCAGACCACCGGCCACGAAATCATGAGCATTCTCATGCGGACCGCACGACAGACCGGCGCGGCCGTGGTCGTGGTGACGCACGATTCGAACGTGGCCGCATTCTGCGATGCCACCAGTTACCATGCGTGACGGCAGGCTGAGCTCGCCGCAGCAATCCCAACCTACCGCCGGAGGCGCACGATGAACATGTTCCGATTATGGCGATTGTTCCACCGCTCCGGCACCCGCGGCACATCCAGCCGCACCTCTGCGCTGGCCATCGTTGCCTTCGCATCCGCCACCGCCGTCTTCCTAACCGTGCTCGGAGGCCTGCATGGCTTCATCTGGCGGGCCTCCGCCGACCACACGTTCGGTTGCATGATCAATTCCAACAGGTGCGCGCCCGGTACATACGAAACATGGTCCAAAACCCTGGCGCACGCCGACAAGCTCGTCGCCACGGTCGGCGACGGCCATTGGACGGCCGACCAGGCCACAGCCGTCATGAACACCTATTCCGACGGCTATGTGCTGCTCGCCGCATTCGCCAGTCTGCTACTCATCGTGCCGTTCGTGGCGCTCGCCGGCTCGGCGGCCCGTCTCGCGGCCTCCCGCAGGGACGCACGTCTCGCCGCACTGCGACTTGCGGGCGCCACCACCGCGCAGGTCACGAAACTCACCGCGCTCGATGCGGGTGGCCAGGCTCTGCTTGGCGCGCTGGTCGGCATGGCCGGCTACTTCGCGTTGATACCGGCGATCATGCTGTTCGACTTCCAAAACCAGCATTTCACCTTCGAACAGTTGTGGGTGGGACTGCCTGCTCTGGCGGCCGTGACCGTCGGAGTCACGCTGCTTGCCTTGGTCTCCGCGCTGGTCGCCCTACGCCGCGTGGCCATCACCCCGCTTGGCGTGACGCAACGTACCGGACAACCCATGCCATCCGCATGGCGCGCACTGATTTTCCTTGCCGTGTTGGCCGTAGGCTACCTGCTGCTCAACAGCGTCTCCGCATTCGCGCACTTGGGTCAGATGGTGGTCTACGCCATCATCTTCGGCGTCTTCTTCCTCGGTTTCGCCATGGTGAACGTCGTCGGTACCTGGGTGGTGGCGATGCGCGCCAGATCGCGTGCGAAACACCCGAAGGACGCGGCCACTATGATTGCCATGCGCCGTATCCTCGACAATCCCAAGCGTGCTTGGCGTAACGTGTCCGGTGTGGCGCTCGCTGTGTTCATCGCGGGGATGACGTCGGTGTGCGGATTGCTTGCCACCGGAATCGGAGGCAACCACGACCCGTTCGACCCATCTATGCTGTACATGCGCGATATAGCATGGGTGGTTTCCTGACGCTCGCCTTTGCCGCGGTGCTCGCCGCCGTCAGTTCCGGCGTGATGCAGACGGGCAACGTCTACGACCAGGCCGACGAGTACCGCATGCTTGCGTTGGAAGGCACGGATGAGGCGACGCTCGACAAGGCACGCATGATGGAAGTGATCACCCCGCTCAACACGGTGATGGCCGTTTCGTTGGGGTGCTCGGTGTTGTTGCTGTTTCCGATTCTGGCAACGTCGTTGCTCAATCCGGCTTCGTTGCTTACGTTGGCCGCGGGAATCGGCTTGTGTTATGCGCTGATGGTGCTCGGAGGGTGTGCCGCGATCATGCGGCGCACGGGCTCGGTTATGCCGGCTACCGTATGGACGATTGATGGCCTCGCCGCGGCGGTCGTGGATACCGCGGCGAGGACTGGCGAGGTCAGCCGAGGAGCACCGCGATGATTGCGATGAAAATCGGCGATGACAGCGTCGAGAACAGAATGCCGTCGCGTGCGAACGACAGACCCACGTTGTACCGCGCCGCGTAGTTGTAGACGTTCTGCCCGGTCGGCAATGCGGCGAGCACCACGCATGCGTACAGCGTGGCGCCACGGAAGCCCATCACGAAATACGACAGCAGGAACGCGATGATCGGCATCACGATGTTCTTCAGCACGGCCACCGTGAACACCGCCGGAATATTCGACTTGTCCTGCAGCGGCTTTGTGCCGTGCAAGGACATGCCGAACGCCATCAGAATCATCGGTACGGCGGAATTGCCGATCATGTTGATCGGGTCGTAAATGCAGCTCGGAATCACGAAAAAGCCGACTTTCGCGGAAATCGCGGACACGGCGATGCCCAGCAGCGAGCCGATGAGCAGCGGCTGATGCAACGGCTGTTTCAGAATCTCCTTCGCGGAGACCTTGCCTTTGGTGGTCACGTCGAGCACGGTCAGGCCGATCGGCGTGAACACCGCCTGCTGCATGACCAGAATCGGTGCGACAAGCGCCGGATTGCCCAGAATGTACGTGGCGATCGGCAGGCCGATGTTGTTGGAATTGAGATACAGCGAATTCAGCGCGCCGATGGTGGCGTCCGCGGCCTTCATATGGAAGAACAGCCGATTGAGAATCAGAAAGACCACACCCACCAGCACGGCCGAGAAGAACGCCACGACGATGGAGGAGTGGAAGATCTCGAAGATCTTCTCCTTGGACAGGATGGCGAACATCAGGCACGGGCTCGACACGAAGAAGCTGAACCTGTTGAGCACCATCTGCGCGGTCGGCCCGCCGATACGCATACGCGCGGCCACATAGCCGGTCGCGATGACGATGCCGATGACGCAGAAACCTTCCATCGCGCTTAACAGACCCGGCATTGCACTCTCCTTTTCGCTGCGGCCGTTGCCTTTCGACCGCTATCTAGTGTGGCACCAAGCGCGCGTCGGTCGTATGCACGTCTCAAAAGCGAGCCCGATACACGATTGACGGCACGTTTTGCCGGATAATGGACGGCATGAACGAACTTACGATTGGATTTTCCGCTTCCGCCAGCAAACAGGAGCAGTTGAACGAGCTGATGAGGCAGATCATGGGCTGCTATTCCGTCAGCGATGACGAAGGCCCGTTGACGGACGCCGTCGAGGTGTTCCTGAAAAAAACAGCCGCATCTGACAGTGCGCAGGCACGGCGACACATTGGTGGCATCCACCGATTTCGGCCGCGAGCGCCGCGTGATTCTTGCCGGCCATCTCGACACGGTGCCGGTGATCGACAATTTCCCGCCGAAATGGCTTCAGCCGGGCGATCCGCTGATTCGCGAGGACGTGGCGGCCGGTCATGAGCATGAGCGTGTGATCTGGGGTCGTGGCGCCACCGATATGAAGGGTTCCGACGCGGTCATGCTGTATCTGGCGGCCACGCTGACGGACGCGAAATACGATCTGACGTACGTGTTCTACGACCATGAGGAGGTCGCGGCGGAGAAGAACGGCCTGCGCAAGGTGGTCGAGTCGCATCCGGATTGGATCACCGGCGATTTCGCGATCATCGGCGAGCCGACCGATTGCGGCATCGAGGGCGGCTGCAACGGCACGATGCGATTCGACGTGATCACGCACGGCGTTGCCGCGCATTCGGCCCGCGCCTGGATGGGCAAGAACGCGATCCACGCGGCGGCCGAGATTCTGAACCGTTTGAACGCACATGAGAACCGCGCCATCGAAGTAGATGGCCTGACCTATCAGGAGGGCCTGAACGCCACGCTGATTTCCGGCGGCAAGGGTACCAATGTGATTCCCGACGAGTGCCGTGTGCACGTCAACTACCGGTTCGCGCCGGACAAGTCGCTCGCCGAGGCGAAGGCGCTGATGATCGGCGCGGATGCGGGCGCGAAACTTGGCAACGGCGAGCATCAGGCCACTGGTGGCGTGTTCGAAGGCTTCGGCATCGAGATGAAGGACGAATCGCCGAGCGCACGTCCGGGCCTCAATTCGCCGCTTGCCCAATCGCTGGTATCGCTTGTCAAGGAACGTACCGGTCGTGACCCGCTTGCCAAGCTGGGTTGGACGGATGTGGCGCGTTTCGCGATTCTGGGCATTCCGGCCGTGAATCTCGGCGCGGGTAGCCCGCTGCTGGCTCACAAGCAGGACGAGCAGCTGCCGGAGACCGATCTGCTGCTCATGGCCGACCTGCTGGAGGACTGGCTGCGTTGAATCGCCGTTGAGTCGTTGCTGAGCTGCCGTTGAATCGCCGGTAATTCGCTGCCGCGGGCTTGCCGCAGAACCACTATTGGCCCACCGTTGAACCGCTGCTGAACCACTATGCCGGCGCACGTTCATTCACGGCGTGTCAACGCGAATCATTGGAAAACGGAACGTGTAGGGGGAATAAATTTCCCGTCCTGTCACGCTCCGTTGTTTTTTGTGTCATACTTATAGACGGTGGTTCTGCAAAACCGCCGACGCATCCGATGGCGTTGATCCCCTCGCGTGAATGTTCTGTGAGTCGCGAGCGCAGGTGTCCGCCGTCGCATGATGAAGACTTTTGACGGAAGTTGCTTCCTACGGGCGCCATGATGCGCGGCCACGGTGAGAGCGTGGTGTGAGAACCGTTGGGGCTTGAGTGAAGGCGATGCGATTGCAGCGCGTTGCCGAGGAGCGTTGTGCCTACTACCAATGAGGGCCTCGATCAGGTCGAGGCTGTTGTGTCATCCGATAATTCAACCAATAATGCGGCAAGCAGTGCGGGTTCTGTGTCTGCCGATCCGGCTCCGCGCCGCCGTCGTGGAGGTCGCCGCGTGGTGCGTGGGCGTAGGTGCCGCGGGCGCGTCTTTGGAGCTGAAGGTCGAGGAGCATGCCAAAGCCCCCTTGTTTGAGGAACCGAAGCTTGAGCCTGTCCAGCCTGCGCGTGATTCCGCCGATTTCAATGATGCCGATGACGCCGAGCCGTCGCGTCCGCGTCGTCGTCGCGTGACCCGTTACGATGACGACGATGAGATGCGTGACGAACGTCCGCGCCGTCGCCGTCGTTCCTCTGTGGACGTGCAGGACGAGGATGATCGCCCGTCGCGTCGCCGTCGCCGTATCAGCGACGAGCCGCGTGATGACCGTGACGATCGTGACGATCGTGACGATTACGGCAATCGTGGCAATCGTGACAATCGTGACGAATCATCCGAAGACCGTGCGCTCGACGCCGTCAGCGCGCTGCCGGAAGGCCATGAGACGCGTCATAATCCGCGTCCGATGACGTCGCTGCTGTTCCAGGAGCCGATTCTGCCGGCCGCCCCCCGCGGGCCGCGGATCGTCCGACGATGACGATGCTGACGATACGGGCCGCAGAGGTTCGGACGATGCCCGTGACAGCCGTGATGACCGCGACGATGACCGTCCGACTCGTCGCCGCCGCCGTCGCAGCCACGACACGGCCGACACGGACCGCACGGACGCTTCGAATGACGGTCGCGGCCGTGATGATGGCAATGACCGCAACAACGACGCCGAAGACGATGATCATGGCGATTCCCGTCGTTCCCGTCGTTCCCGTCGTCTGAACGCGCAGGAACGTCGTGCCGCTGCCGAAGTGGAGCAGATCGAGGAGGACCTGGTCCTCGATGGCATCACGTATGCGCCGATCGATGACGAGTCCCGCAATGGAAACGATGATGATGACGAGCAGCCGACGCGTACTCGTCGCCGCCGTCGCGGACGCG
>ENA-OQBX01000020-OQBX01000020.1-human-gut-metagenome-genome-assembly--contig:-NODE-20-length-12050-cov-0.807767_pt1 | contig 12050 bp, 15 predicted proteins | sample MGYA00242754_ERZ504569 | MGnify/ENA primary metagenome ERZ504569 (study PRJEB26092, sample SAMD00036254) | human gut metagenome | host: Homo sapiens | study: EMG produced TPA metagenomics assembly of...
CTATCCGGTAACAGGCGCCGCTCTGAATCCGGCTCGTGCCACTGGCATCGCCATCTTCGCCCAGAATCAGGGCCTTTCCCAAGAGCCTCTGCAGCAGCTGTGGGTGTTCTGGATCTGCCCGATTCTCGCAGCCGCCATCGTCTCGCTTGTGGCCATAGTCGCGTCCATGATCGGCACCAAGAAAAAACGTTTCGGAAGCCGAGCAGGATTCCGAAACGCTGGAGACCATAGCCGACGACGCGTCAGACGATGCCGACGGGCACGAGGGCGAGCAGGATGAACAGTCCGACGCCCAGACCGATGCCGATGAAAGCGTCGAAGCCAACTGAACGGACTTTCCAAGGACTACGCTCGACGCATTACGAGTCTGATTAGTCCTGTTATGATGGCCGTCACCGCGATTACCGTGGTGGCGGCTTTTACATGGCCTAAGACCGCAAGCACTGTGGCTATAACCACCATTGCCGCAACGATCCATTCAAACCACGGCTTGCCTTCATGGTCTTCGGAAACGTAGGGATGACTCATATCGCAGGCCTTTCGTTATATGTCAACGCGCGTCCGCGCACGGAACGCAATCATAATAATAAAACGTGGCGTCCGAAACCAGCGAATGGTTTCGGACGCCACGTCATTTATCGCGCCGCAACGCTCCCAGCTTGCCGGTCGACGCTTCCACTGAACTCAGTGGAAGAAGTGTCGGGTACCGGTCACATACATGGTGACGCCGGCCTTGCGGGCCGCCTCGAACACTTCCTCATCACGAATGGACCCACCAGGCTGGACGATGGCCTTGACACCGGCGTTGATCAGAATCTCGGCACCGTCGGCGAACGGGAAGAACGCGTCGGACGCGGCCACCGCTCCCTTGGTGCGGTTGGCTCCGTCAGCCAGCGTGTTGGCACGCTCGACGGACAGATTGGCGGAATCCACACGATTGACCTGGCCCATGCCGATGCCTACGGTTGCCTGATCGTGAGCGATAAGTATGGCGTTGGATTTGACGCACCGGATGGCACGCCATGCGAACACCAGATCCCTGACGGTTTCAGCGTCGGCCGGCTCGCCGGAAACCAGCTTCCACGCGTTCGGATCGTCGCCTGGAGCGTCAATCAGATCGGTGGACTGCACGAGCAGACCGCCGTCAATCTGACGGAACTGGGTCTTGGTCTTCGGAGGCTCAGACACCTTCAGGATACGCAGGTTCTTCTTCTTGGTCTGGAGCAGTTCAAGCGCATCGGCGTCGTAATCGGGCGCGACGATGACTTCGGTGAAGATTGGACGAACACTTTCGGCCATTTCCATGGTGACCTTGCTGTTCGCAGCAATCACACCGCCATAGGCGCTCATCGGATCGCATGCGTGCGCCTTCTTGTGCGCCTCTGCCACGGTAGCGCCAATGGCCAGACCGCATGGATTGTTGTGCTTGACCACTGCGACGGCGATCTGAGGCGCGAAATCCCACACGGCACGCCATGCGGCGTCGGCATCGACGTAATTGTTGTAGCTCATCGGCTTGCCGCCAAGCTGTTCGGCGTGTGCGAAGCCGTTCTGGTTGAGCGGATCCAGATACAGCGAAGCCTGCTGGTGAGGGTTCTCGCCGTAACGCAGCACGTGCGCGCGGTCCCACGTACGGGTGAACGTGGCTGGGAACTTAGCCTCATTCACTTCGGTCTCGCCTTCGGAAACCGGCTGTTCGATGGACGCCGGCTTCGGCCAATGCTTCGCGGTCCACTCGTTGATGGTGGCGTCGTAGGCGGCCGTATGGGCGAACGCCTTTCCTGCGAGCCAGCGACGCTCATCAAGGGAGAAGCCCTCGCCGTTCTCGATGCGGGAGGCAACGAGTGCATAATCGTTCGGATCGGTGATGATGGCGACGGTGGCGCTGTTCTTGGCTGCGCCACGCACCATGGACGGACCGCCGATATCGATCTTTTCGATGGTGGCGGCTTCGTCAGCTCCGGAGCGGACCGTGTCGGCGAACGGATACAGATTGACGACCACCAGATCGAACGGCTTGATGCCAAACTTCTCGAGCTGGGAGGCATGGTCGGGGTTGGTCATGTCGGCGAGGATACCGGCATGGATATGCGGGTCAAGGGTCTTGACGCGGCCATCAAGGCATTCCGGGAAACCAGTGACTTCGGAGACCTCGGTCACTTTGACACCCAGCTCAGCCAGACGCTTCGCGGTGGAACCGGTGGAAACCACCTCGGTGCCCGCCTTGATGAACGCTTCGGCAAGCACCTCGATGCCTTCCTTATGGAAGACTGATACCAGAGCCCGTCGTATCGGTCGATTCGTTGTTGTCACCCTGATCCTCCTTGTTATTGTTGTTCGAGGCGACCGTGCGAAGCGCACGTGTTTCCTCACGGCTGTTTTCCGTGGATTCGGGAGCGGTCTCCCTCTTTCCACGTTCGCGTATACGCTTCATCATCCAGCGTATGGCGAAAAATATGCTCACGGCCACCAAAGTCAGCAGCCATGCGGAGAACAAAACCCATGGCGGTGGGTTGTCCCACCTTACGGGTTGACGCGATCACGTCTACGCCGACGTGCGCAAGATGTTTCGATCCCAAGCCTCCGTTTCCCAAGGCGAACAGCAAGCTGGAAGCCACGGACACGACGGCGCTGGTAATCGAAAAAGCAGCAATCGGATAGGCAAAACTCAGCACAACGCGTTTGACGTCGATGTTCCGTCCTGATTCACCTACTCTGATATGGAATCCCTTATTAAACAACATGACGACCATGCCGGTAGCAAAAGCGGATGCCAATGGTATGCACATCAGCGCGATTCTCACCCAATCCGTCTCAACCGCCTGTGGCATCATACCGAAAAGCGGCAAGGCGGGGAGCCCGTCGCCCTGCCCGGTCCATAATGTGAATTCGGCTAAATCGCCGATTGAGAAGCCGGCGCCGAAAGTCCATGAGACAGCCCAAATCATCAGATTCGGAAGCCATGCGAGCATACTGATCGTGGTAAGAATACGAGACCCGTTCTGCATGCCCGAAAGTTCATATAGCTTCGCTATCGATGATTGATTGCTTATTGCCCAAAAAACAACGACGATCAGACCGACCAGCAGATACGCCGCCTCCAGCAGCAGCCCTAGGACGGAACCGATGACCATGGTCTTTCGCACCGGCGATGACACATGAGATCGAATCCATTCGGTACAGGCTTGGGTCCATGACGCATTCGGAATCGCCGCGACCGCATATCCGAGGATGAAAACAAGCGCCGTTTTGATGGCGATCATCGTCATCAAATCAACGATTTCGATATTTATGCTTCTGGCGAAGAAGATGTTTACGGCTTCCCAAAAGACCAGACCGGCCGCGAATCCACGCAGACTCGTGCCGATCTTCTGGCGAGCTGCGCGATAAGGGCGATAAGCAGTACCGTCAAGAGCAACGGCACAATCGTCAACGTGATGACATCAGTCTTGAACCCGATACCTTGGCTGAGCAGCACCAACGCCTCGGTAAGAGGCACCGAGAAGGCGGAGAGATTGTCCCCGCCTTCTTCCATGGATATGACCAGAAGCATTAGGCCATATAGCAGCCCAAGGCAACGGCGTAAATAATCATGGACGCTGCCGCGACGGCAAGCCCTTTCAGCCAATACTTCAGGTTCGTCATCATAGCGATTGGGAAGCGAGCACCTCTCGCATGATTTCAGCGGTCTGTCCGGGAGTACGACCGACACGGATGCCAACGGCCTCAAGGGCTTCTTTCTTATCCTGCGCGGTGCCCTTGCCGCCGGAAACGATGGCGCCGGCATGGCCCATCTGCTTGCCTTCCGGCGCGGTGAATCCCGCGATGTAGGCCACGACGGGCTTGGTCATATGTTCGGAAGCCCACTTGGCAGCGTCCTGTTCGGCGCTGCCACCGATTTCGCCGATCATGACAACGGCTTTGGTGGCTTCATCGTTTCCTCCAAAGGCTTCCAAAGCCTCCTGCAAGGTCGTGCCGACGATCGGATCGCCGCCCGCGCCAAGGCATGCGGTGAAACCGATGTCAGACAGCTCCCCCATCAGCTGATAGGTCAACGTTCCGGACTTGGACACCAAACCCAACGGGCCGCGGGACACGATGCCATCTGGAATAATGCCGAGGTTGCAGCCCTTGGCGTCCTTAGAAGATGGCAGCGTCAACAGACCGGGACAATTCGGCCCAACGATGCGCACGCCCTTACGCAAGGCCAACTCGACGAAATACGCGCTGTCCGCCACCGGAATGCCTTCGGTGATGACGACAATCAGTTCGATGCCGGCTTCAATGGCCTCAACGACGGCGTCCTTGGCGAAGCGCGGCGGCACGAACACGACGCTTGCTTTGGCTCCAGTGGCTTCGATGGCTTCAGAGCAGTTGGCGAACACGTGAATGGTGGCGTCCTCGCCATTTTTGGCTTCAGGGAAGGTGACGTCCAGCCCAGCCTTGCGGGCGTTCACGCCACCGACGATGTTGGTGCCGGCCTTGAGCATGCGGGCCGTGTGGGTCATGCCCTGATGCCCGGTCATGCCCTGGACGATGACCGGAGCGCCATCTTCAATGAAAAGCGTCATTTCAGCGAACCTCCTTGGCCGCGAAACGTGCGGCCTGCTGTGCGGCTTCCTCCATGGTCTGAGCGACGTGCAGGTTGGCGCGGCCGGCTTGGGCCAAAATGTTCAGACCTTCCGCCGCCGCATTGCCATCGAATCGCACGACGATAGGCTTGCTGCTGCCAAGTTCGTCAAGCGCCTCGAGAATGCCCTTCGCGACCTGTTCACACGAGGTGATGCCACCGTACACATTGATGAGCACGGATTCGACCTGCGGGTCGGACAGCACGATTTCAAGACTATTCGACATCACTTCGGCGGAAGCGCCTCCGCCGATGTCGAGGAAGTTTGCGGGCTTGACATTCGTGCCCTGATCCTCGCCTGCGCCTGACACCGCGTCAAGAGAGCTCATGACGAGTCCCGCACCATTGCCGATCACACCGACGGAACCCTTGAGATGCACATAATGCAGTCCATGTTCGCGGGCTTTTTGCTCATATGGATCGACATGAATCGGATCGGTGAAACGTTTCCAACCATCATGGCGGAACGATGCATTGTCATCAAGGGAGATCTTGGCGTCCAGCGCGCACAACGACTTGGAAGATTCGTCATCCGGATCGCCGATTTTTGCAAGCGGGTTGATTTCCACAAGCGTGGCGTCGTTCTCCTTGAAGCAATGCCACATTTTTCAGCAGAATCTGCGCGGCCTGATCAACATCGGCATGATAGAAGCCGATGCTTTCAGCCATCTTGGTGGCCGCTTCCAAATCGAAATCGTCAAGAGCATCGATATGCAGACGCTTCACGGATTCCGGATGCTCTTTGGCGATTTCCTCAACCTCAGTACCGCCATTCGCAGTGGCGAGCACGTCGAAATCACGAGAGGATCGGTCCACTGAGATGGAGACGTAATACTCGTGAAGGATGTTCTTCGCCTCGGCCACCAGCACGCCGCTGACCTTGTGCTTGTGAATGGTCATCGGCAGAATGTCTTCCGACGCGAGAATGGACTCGTCACGGGTCTTGGCGAGCTTGACTCCGCCGGCCTGGCCACGGTGTCCAATCTTCACCTGCGCCTTAATCACATTGGGATATCCAATCTGGTCGGCCGCTTCGGCGACTTCATGGGAGTTCTGGGCGAATATTGCCTTAGGAGTCGGGATACCCTGTTCTTCGAGCAATTCCCTGGCTTGATACTCATAGAGATCCATGGATCATTCCCTTTGGTTGTTTGTTCTGAATGGTTGACGAAAACGGAGTTATCAGGCAGGCATGCACACCAGCGAGCTTGTCGGATAATCGCCTAGCGATTTCATGCCGTCAATACCGGTAAGTTCCATGACGAAGCTGAATCCAGCAACGACGCCTCCGCACTTCTCGATGAGGCTACGCGCTGCATTGGCGGTTCCACCGGTGGCGATCAGATCGTCGACGATCAATACGCGCACTCCCTCATGGACAACGTTGGTTTCGATTTCCATTGACGCCTGACCATATTCGAGGTCATAGCTTTGCGACATGGTTTCTGGAGGCAATTTGCCGGCTTTACGGACCGCGATAAACCCCTTTCCGAGACGGGCGGCCAACGCTGGACCGAACAGGAATCCACGAGCTTCAAGGCCGGCGACCATGTCGAAATCATCGACGTCTACTGGCAATGCCGCTTCAAGGGCCCCCATCAAAATACCGAACGCGCGCGCATCAGCCAACACCGGCATGAAATCGCGGAATAGGATGCCCTCCTTCGGAAAGCCCGGAATAGTACGTATTTTCGATACAAGATATGCTGCGTCTTCGGCTCCAACTTTGTTCAAGCCCGAAACGGTGATATCCGATGCTGCCATGACAGTGGTTTCCTTCTACCTTGGTTTACGGCACTTTGAATTATAGGTTTCCCGTGCGAAAAAGAACGGCGAAAACCTCAAAAATGAAATTTTCGCCGTCTAAAAATCAAAGAAATCAATTGTTCTTCTGCTCGTCAATGGGCTGCTGAATAACATCGGCATCCTGTGCGGGCTCTTCAGTCGCGTCGACGATAGGCTTCTGGTCGGGCTCGTCTTCCTTGGATAGCGGATTGCCGTTCTCATCGACCTCATCATCATGCACGTATGCCGGACGGACATATTCACGGCTGATGGCGTTGAAGCCGAAACGCAGTTGCGATCCTTCGGAATCAACGACGATCTCCTCGTATTCCGTATCGACGGAAACGACCTTGCCGATGATGCCACCGATGGTGATCACTTCAGTGCCGGGCTGCAGACTAGAACGGAAATCCTGACGTTCAGCTTGCTGCTGCTTGGCTTTCTTGGACTGCCAGAACATCATGCCGAACATTACAACGATAAGAACAACGAGAAAAAGGATATCCAAAAATAAACTCCTCGGAGTCAGGGTTTCAACCGGAACACATTACTCAAGATGTGAAGTCTATGACATCTTATTGACATCATATGCGGATTCGTCGGGAGTGATACCAAGATGCTCCCATGCCTTGCGCGTGGCCACGCGGCCTTTCGGCGTGCGGATGAGGAAGCCCTCACGTACCAGATACGGTTCGCATACCGTTTCCACCGTTTCCGACTCCTCGCCCACCATGGCCGCCAGATTGTTCAAGCCGACGGGGCCTCCGTTGAAATTGGTGACGATGGCCTTAAGCACTGCTATATCCAGACGGTCAAGACCTTCGGTATCGATCTGATAAAGCGCCAACGCCTCCTTGACATCATCGGGACGCACCGATTCGAGATCGTGCACGATGGCCCAATCCCTAACACGACGAAGCAGGCGGTTGGCAATTCTCGGCGTGCCGCGGGAACGCATGGCCAGTTGGCGAGCGGCCCCGTCCTCCAACTGGATTCCCAACACTGCGGAGGAACGCTCAATCAGCTTTTCAAGCTCCTCATGCGGGTAGAAATCCAGATGCGCCGTGAAACCGAACCGCGCACGCAGCGGCGAGGGAAGCATGCCCTCTCGCGTGGTGGCACCGATAACCGTAAACCGAGGCAATGTCAGCGGAATGGATGAAGCTCCAGGGCCTTTGCCGACCATCACATCAACACGGAAATCCTCCATGGCGATGTACAGCAGTTCCTCGGCGGCACGGGGCAGACGGGTGGATCTCATCGATAAAGAGCACCTCGCCGGCGTCCAGCGAACTCAGAATCGAAGCCAAATCACCAGCATGTTGGATGGCGGGACCGGAAGTGACGCGGATTGGAACTTCCAATTCATTGGCCACAATCATGGCCAAAGTGGTTTTGCCAAGTCCCGGAGGCCCCGCAAGCAGGATATGGTCCGGAGGAACGTCACGTTTTCGAGCAGCATCGAGGAAAAGCTGCAACTGCGCTTTGAGTCTTGGCTGTCCGATGAATCCCTCGAGGATATGAGGACGAAGCTCCTCGTCGCTGACCGGTTCGTTGCCGACGGGTGCGGCGGAAACCATACGGAGGGATTCCTCGTTCGCCCCGGTGTTCGGCTGTTCGAATGTATCAGTGTTCGTCATAATGGTCCGTTTCATCTACCTCTATCCAACGATGTCAGCGCGAGCTCAGCACGCGTGGAACATCCTCGGCGTTCAACGGCGTCTCGATTTGATTATCGGCGCAGACCGTCTGCACCGCATGGACAGCGTCCTGCTGGTGCCATCCCAAAGACATCAGACCTTCGACGACCTGTTCGGCCCCAGTGTCTTCAGGAGTCGAAGCGGTTGCGGAAGAACCCTCGATCTGGCTCAGATCAATGGAACCTTTCAGTTCGAGGATGATTTTCTGCGCGCCTTTCTTGCCTAATCCCGGAGCCTTGGCCAACGCAGTGGCATCACCATCCGCCACAGCCCTCGCAAGTCGATCGGGAGGCAAAGTGGACAGCAACGATAGCGCGACTTTCGGTCCGATGCCACTGACCTTCTGCAATTGCAGGAACATGCGTTTCGAGGCCAGCGTGCCGAAGCCGAATAAAGTGATGGCGTCCTGGAACACATTCAACGAAGTGTAGACCTTGATTTCCTGGCCGGCGTGCATGGAAGCCAAGTCGGCGGATGGCATCCTGACCTCGTAGCCGACTCCCCCCGACCTCGATAATGGCCGATACGGCGTCTACCGACTCCACATGGCCACGTAGCATGCCAATCATTATGGACGTCTCCTTCGCACAGGTCTAGAACATCTGTTCGATACAGCTTACATGCCTCTGCGGACGCCTTGTCTGCGCGCTGCTTTTTGCGAAGCCTGCGCCCACTGTCGTTGCGCCGCCGTGAGATGCTGTTCGCGTTCGCCGCCTTGCAGCGCACCAGCCGGACGCAACGCGTGACAGATCGCAATAGCCAGCGCGTCAGCCGCATCAGCCGGCTTTGGCAGCGTGTTCAAGCCCAATATCCGCGCCACCATACGTTCCATCTGGATTTTCTCTGCTTTGCCGTTGCCGGTGATTGCAAGCTTTGATTCCGTCGGCGTATGCAACGCTACAGGAATGCCGCGTTGCGCCGCAGCGAGCATCGCCAACCCTGCCGCCTGTGCGGTTCCCAGCACCGTGTTACGGTTTTCTTGCGCGAACACTCGTTCGATGGACACCGCATCGGGAGCAAATCGTTCGATTTTTTCCACCAAGCCGTTGTAGATGGCCAGCAGACGCAGATCCTGGGAGGTTTTTGGATCGGAACGCACCACATCCACGTGGATAAAAGAAAGCCGGCGGTATGCGCCGGCTTCAATCACGCCGACCCCGCAGCGAGTCAGCCCGGGGTCGACGCCAAGAATAATCACGCTGGATTACTCCTCGTCAAGCTGGGCCATGACCTCGTCGGAGGCGGTCCAGTTGGAGTAGATGTTCTGGACATCGTCCAGATCATCGAGGTTGTCGATGAGCTTGGAGACCTTCTGGGCATCCTCAAGGCTCAGCTCGACCTCGTTCTTCGGCATCATGACCAGATCAGCGGAATCGTAATCGAAACCGGCGTCCTGGAGAGCCTTGCGCACGTCGATCATGTCGGACGGATCGGTGATGACGGTGAATACCTCACCATCGTCGGTCACGTCTTCGGCACCGGCTTCGGCGGCCTTCTCGAACAGGTTGTCGAAGTCAACGCCTTCGGCCGGAACAACGATCTGTCCCTTGCGTTCGAAGTTGAAGCTCACGGAACCAGTGGTGGCCAGGGAGCCATTGCCCTTGGTCAGGGTGGAACGCACGTCGGCGGCCGCACGGTTGCGGTTGTCGGTGAGGCATTCGATGATCAGGCCAACACCTGCCGGGGCGTAACCCTCGTACACGATGTCTTCATAGTTGGCGCCGCCGGCTTCCTCACCGGAACCACGCTTGACGGCGCGCTTGATGTTGTCGGCCGGCATGGAGGCCTTCTTGGCCTTGTAGATGGCGTCATACAGGGACGGGTTGCCGTCGGGATCGCCGCCACCCATACGTGCTGCGATCTCGATGTTCTTGATCAGCTTGGCGAACAGCTTGCCGCGCTTCGCGTCGATGGCGGCCTTCTTGTGCTTGGTGGTCGCCCACTTGGAATGACCTGACATAATGCTCCTAGGCAGGTTGCGGATGTTTCAAACGAAATGATTCTAAAGCGGTTCGCCGACAAAATGCCGAATACGAACCTGTGGCATTTCGCTTTTCGAACTTTTGGATGGGGTCTGCCCCGGCTGTGACTACCGCCGATATGTTTTCTCCCCTATGACCATTTGGCGCTTGGCTTCGAAGATGCGTTGGAATACGGTGACTAATCCCAATCCGGCCAACAGTATCATGGCGATGGCGAGCCACAATCCCTGACGCGTCAATCCGGTGATGGCCATGCCCACCAGAATGATGGTCAAGCGATCGGCACGAGTGGCGATGCCGTTTTTCACCTCATAGCCGACTGATTCGGCACGAGCACGGGCATATGAAGTGACGAACGATGTCATCACGGCCACCGCGGCGGCGGCGATACCGATCATGCTCGTATAGTCAGGCGTGTTGTCGATGGCCGTATGCCACCAGTCACGATGCATAAGAAAGAAGATGATCACGCCTACGAGCATCGCCCAATCAGCGATGCGATCGAGCGTGGAGTCGAGAAAAGCCCCGAATTCGGTCCCACCCGTGGTAAGCGCGGCGATCGAGCCATCCAACGAATCGGCAAGCACAAGCAGAGTCAGAACAACCGCTCCCCCCAAATAGCCATCCGGTCACACCGGTGGCGATGGCCACGACGATGGTGCCGACAGCACCAATCACCGTCACCGCATTGGCGGTCAGTCCTATGGCGATCAACGCTTTGGCTATTGGCTCGATGAGTTTTTTGAACGGCGCACGAAGATGCTCAAGCATGTGTTACTTCCTTCTCGATGAGAAAATGAGAAACGGCGCACAAACCTCTTGTCGAGATTCGTGCGCCGTTTCACGGTTCATGGTCGCGTGCGACTTGTTGCCACCGGTCTCGCTCAGTCGGCGAGGGCGGCCTTGAAGTCGTCTGCGGTGTTGACCTGGACGCGCTTCTTGATTACGGCCAGAATGTTCGCCTTCGCCTCATCGACCGGCACGCCGTTCAACTGGCTGCCGTCGCGGAAGCGGAAGCTGACCGCGTTGTTGTTCATATCCTCTTCGCCGACGATGAGGATGAACGGCGCCTTGGACTTGGATGCGTTGCGGATCTTCTTGCCGAAGCGATCGTCGGACAGGTCGATCTCGCAACGGACGGTCTCCTCTTCCAAGCTGGCGATGAACTTCTGCAGGTGCGGGGCGAACTCGTCCGCGACCGGCACGCCAAGCACCTGGACCGGGGCGAGCCACGCCGGGAAGGCGCCCGCGTAATGCTCAAGCAGCACCGCGAAGAAGCGTTCGATGGAGCCGAACAGCGCGCGGTGGATCATCACCGGACGCTGGTGCGTGCCATCGGCGGCGATGTATTCGAGCTGAAACGTTCCGGAAGGTTGAAGTCGAGCTGGATGGTGGACACCTGCCAGGTACGTCCGATGGCGTCACGGGCCTGCACGGAGATCTTCGGACCGTAGAAGCTGCGCCGCACGGATCGTCGACCAAGTCCAAACCGGATTCCTTGGCGACCTCGGCCAGCGTGTTGGTGGCTTCCTCCCAAATCTCGTCGGAACCGACGTACTTGTGCGGATCCTTGGTGGACAGCTCCAGATAGAAGTCATCCAGACCGAAGTCCTTTAACAGGCCGAGCACGAAGGTAAGCAGGCTCTTAAGCTCGTCCTTCATCTGCTCGCGGGTGCAGTAGATGTGGGAATCATCCTGAGTCAAGCCGCGCACGCGGGTCAGGCCATGCACTTCGCCGGACTTCTCATAACGGTACACGGTGCCGAATTCGAACAGGCGCAGCGGCAGCTCACGGTAGGAACGCTGGCGGGACTTGAAGATCAGGTTGTGCATCGGGCAGTTCATCGGCTTCAGGTAGTAATCGAAGCCTTGCTTGATGACGTTGCCGTTCTCGTCCTTCTCCTCGTCCAGACGCATCGGCGGATACATGCTGTCCTTGTACCACTGCAGGTG
>ENA-OQBX01000021-OQBX01000021.1-human-gut-metagenome-genome-assembly--contig:-NODE-21-length-11787-cov-0.965523_pt1 | contig 11787 bp, 9 predicted proteins | sample MGYA00242754_ERZ504569 | MGnify/ENA primary metagenome ERZ504569 (study PRJEB26092, sample SAMD00036254) | human gut metagenome | host: Homo sapiens | study: EMG produced TPA metagenomics assembly of the...
GCTGGCTGCTGGTGAACCGCCAGTCGTATGCGGGCGAGCTGGCAGCCGCCGCAGGGCGGATCGTGGCCTGGGCAGCCTGCTCAGCCCGTTCAGCCGGGACAGCCGGTGCGGCCTGCGCAATCGCAATATATGCCGCAGCCGATGTCCACGAACACGGCCACCACTGCAAACATGTCCGGCACGCCAGGCCAGCCGATGCCGCAGCCGACGTGTCCCGCGCCTTCCGGCTACCAGCAGTACGCGCGTCCCGTCCCAATCGCCATACCAGACGTTTCAGCAGCCGGTGAACCCGCCTGCAGCGTTTGCCACGGCCAATGTGCCGCCGACCTTCACCGCTCCGCCGACGGTGACGGCGCCGCAGTCGAAACGCGCCCGCCGCAAGCCAGCCGGACCGCTGCTGGTACTGGTGACGCTTGGCTTGGCATTGCTGGCGATCGCCGGATCTGGCTGGTACGCCATTACGATGCCGGTTGATTGGGATTACGCCTTGCGCGTGCTGCGTCTCGCCACACTGTGCTGCGGCGGCATCTGCCTGGGAATCGGCGTGGTGATCGTCGTGCTTGGTTGCATGGGCCGTCGCACCGGCGGCCTGCATCCGCTGGCATGGTGCGCGGCGTTCATGGCCGTGGTGATGACGTTCTGCACGAGTGCGGTGGCATGGGAAAGCCGCGATTGGATGATGTCGAATGACTACCACCGCACGACGGTCTCCGGCATCGTGACATGGAGCGACACCAGCGACGCCAGATGAAACGATATGAACAGGGACTGGTGGTGGTCGGCAAGAACTACGCCAACGATGTGCTCGACATCGATTTGAGCGGATATCCGGCAGCGCATGGCAAGCACAAGGTCAAGCTCAACGACGGCACGTACGGCGAAAGCTCATGTCCGACAGGGAAGCTGAATCTGGTGGTGGTGAACGCCCAGGTGGTGGTCACGCTGCCGGACGGATGCCAGTGGTCGGTCAGCGATCCGGACGACGGCTACACCAACGTCACGGATTACATAGGAGGGCCGGACGGGATTACGTTCTTCAACGGCACGGGCTTCATGGGCCTGTCCCTCGACGAGAACGATGATTCGGGACTCGGCCATCATGGCGTGAACAAGGGCGTTCCGGCGCTCAACGGCACCACCGATTTCGACGATTCCGGCGATGATGATGCGGGCGATGCCGGTTCGGATACGGAGAACGATTCGCAGGATTCGGTATACGCCGGCACGGATCTCGACAAGGCATTCAAAACGATCTACGAGAACAAGTGGTATTGGCCGTCGATCGATTCGGACAAGGCTCCGGAGGAACCGGATCTGTATGTCAACGTCGATGGAACCGTCGGCGGCAGTGTCACCATGCAGTACACGTCCGACAGCAAGCTGCCAGTGGGAACGACGGGCAGCCAATCGCATGGCAGCGTCGATGGAAAGAACGTCGGGAAAAGCGCCAGCGGAAAGGAAACGAAATGAGTGACGAGAAAACCCGTGAAGTGCCGTTGACCGACGTCATGGGAATTGCGGAGGTCTCGGACGAGCCCACGGAAACCCTGCCGGCCGTCGACGATCCGGGCGAGGCGAAGACCGAATCGTTCCAGAAGCCGTTCGACGGCGGTCCGGAAGCGCAGAGGAAGTTCGAATCGCAGGACGAGGCCGAATCGCTGGAACCTCCGGACAAGACATGCGCGGAAGCTTTGCGGGCCGTTCGGCACGTCCGACCGGTTCCTTCAAATCGGCTGATCCAGCCAAATCAGCCGAGCCGGTCGACCCCTCCAAGCAAGTGCGCATCGGCAAAACGGACGGCGAGCTGGTAATCCGCCCGTCCGGACCAAGCACCGGAACCATCGTGCTGGGCGTGTTCTTCTGCCTGATCGGCCTGATGTCCATGCTGTGCCTGCTGCCCATCGGCGCATGGCGGTGGATGCCGAATCCCTCGACGCTGTTCTTCTACGTGGTCGGCGGTCTCGGCGCGCTGCTGCTCATCATTTCCGTGGTCTGGGCCGTCGTCGCCGCGGTGCGTCTGCGCCGACGGGAACGCCAGTCAGCAGAACAGTCCCCAGAAAGCCAGCAGCGCCAACGATAGCGCCGCCGACACCACCACACACGTGGCCACGATGACATGGCCGGATCCGATGCATGCTTTTCCATCTTTTCCTATATCGCATCGGCTTCCGGCTGCGGCATCGTGGCCATTATTCATATCCGCATCGTCATCTATGCTTGCAATCGCGCGATTCCTAGCATGACGACGGCACGCGTCCACGATGATTTCCGCCAACAGCCAGGCGAACGCGACAAGGCTCAGCCATGTGAGCATGACGATGGCATGCCAGTTCTTGGCAAGCACCGCCGAATTGTCGGTCAACGAGATCGCATCAATGATGACGGTGACCAGATACGCCAGGAACACGCCGGTCGTGCCGACGGCAAGGAGGGTGTTGAGCGCTAGTGCGACGCGCATGCCGACCGGGAATCGATGGTCGGTTATTGCGATTGGACGTGCCGCATTCGGTTGTGTGGATGGACCTGTCGGTGTGGTCGCATCCGTTGAAACATTGAAGTCGAATCCGTTGGCTCCGCCGGTTCCGTCGAAGCCGAATCGTGCGATACCCGCCGTGACGCACGGCGCTCGCGTACCCAGCCGGCGATGAGCAGAATTGGCGCGCCGCACATCGCCAGCAGCGCGCAGAGCAGGCAAACCGCGATTGCGCCGACAATCACACCCATCGACTTCACCAGCGCGGGCGGGGTCTTCAGCGGTGCCGTGACCGTCTGATTCGGCTGCGTTCCGGCGATCATCGGCGTTGCCCAGCCGTTCGCACCCGTGCCGCTCGTCACCGCGTTGATCCAATCCTCCAGATCGTGCGTGTAATGCGGTTCCAACGGCAGTCCCGGAACCGTCTGATTCGAACCGGTTCGAAGCTGATGGTTCGCGTCATAATACCGCAGCGTCACATTCGTATTGCCAGCCTGGTTTGCGGCTTTGATCAGCAGCCGCGCGCCCTGTTCGACCGGCATGGCTGTGTCCTTGACGCCATAGTTGATGAGTAGCGGCATGGTGAGCGATCTGCGGTATTTGGCCGCGTCGAAATCCGCATAGGCGAGTCCCATGCGTTGTGTGCCAAGGCTGGTGATGCGCGGAATAAGCTGCTTGACGGCATCGGGTGCGCCCGCGGCGGTCAGATAATTGGTGGCTGCGAGCGTCATCTGCTGACGGCCCGAAACGACCGGGGGAGAGGTGAGGATGGCGAAGGCAAGATCCGGATGCTGTTGCGTCAGCACGGTGGCGATCCATGTGCCTTCCGATTCGGCGTAGATGCCGGTTTCCGATCTGCTCACGCCCGGCCATTTTCTCAGGATTTCCAGCGATTTTGCATAGTCGTGCGCGCTGGACACGTAGTCGCGGTGCAGCATGGTGTAGTTGTCGAGCCGTTTGTCCGGCACGAGAGTGGTGATGCCGGCCGACGCCATCGCGTTCGCCACGTCGCCGAACGCCTCCGACGATTTGCCGGTGCCCGAACCGTGCAGGAACAGGCATGCGGGACGATCTGCCGGCGCGTCGAGCGGCTCGCGAACGATGGCATTCACGGTTTTGCCGCCGTCCAACGCGACCGTGATATGCGTTTCCTTGGTGCGGTACGCGCCCTCCTGCGGGGTTTTGAGCACGGCACCTGTGGCCGGGTCAACGGCCTGGATAGCGGTATTGGTCGTGGTGAGCGTGATATGGTCCGTGAACGGCTCGACCTGCCATTTCGGCGCCATCGCATTGCCGAGCGCGCATAGGACCATGGTCAGAAGAAGCGCCAGCGCGGTAGTCGCCGCGCAGGTGACGAGAATTCGTTTCACAATGCTTCGCACGGTACGCCACTCTAGTCGTATTCGGCGTGCGTGGCGCGGAAAACACGGAATCATGGGGAATCCGCGGAACAATCGCAATTCCTGCGCCGCGAGTCAATGCTCCCGTGCCGTAAAACAATACGAAATCAGGGGAAAATCGCAATAATCCCCTCCACAATCCACCTGTGGATATGTGGAAACCCGTCGGTTTCGCCGCACCTTTCCGCCAAACCGACGCTTAGACCCTCCTCAGCGTCGGTTTCGCGGATTGGGGGCGATGGGATTGACGCTGAGATGGGATTTGGGGGAGAAGGATGGGAAGGTTGGGATGGGGCTAGGCGCGGGCTTCGTAGCGACGGGTGTAGAGCACCAGCAGGATGACGGCGAGCAGGCTGATCGGCGCGCCTGCGATGCCGGTGAAATGGTAATTCATCGCCGTCGCGGTCAGTGCCGCTCCGCCGACGATGGAACCGATCGCATTGCCGAAATTGAAGGCGATTTGTACGGCGGCACCGGCAATCAGCTCGCCGCCGCCTTCGCCCGCCTGCACCATCAGCAGTTGCTGTGGCGATGAATTGAAGAACAGCGCGAAACCGATGATGAACGTCAGCAACGCGGTGGTCGCATGATTACCGGGCAACAGGAAGACCAGCAACAGTCCGCACAAGGCGATGCCGTGCGATAGCGCCGCGGTCGCGCCCGCCTTCCACAGGTCGGTCAGCCTGCCGCCCACGATGCCGCCGACCACCATGCCGAGGCCGGCGAGCACCATCAGTATCGGCACCATCGTCGCCGACCATCCGCCGGTTTTCTGCAACCACGGCGACACGTAGCTCCACCAGCAGAAGATGCCCGAATTGCCGAAGAACACGGCCAGCAGAATCAGCCACGGGCCGGGATGGGTGAGGAAGCGGAACTGCCCCTTGATGCCGGCGTCCTTGATCGGATCGATGGACGGCACCCACAAAATCACCACGACGATCGTCATAAGCGCCCAGGCGGCCAGAATCGCAAACGCCAGCCGCCAGGACATCGCCTCGGCGAGCAACGTTCCCGCGGGCACGCCCAGCATGTTGGCCACCGTCTGGCCCATCACCATCATGGACACGGATTGCGCCTCCTTGCCCTTGTCGGCAAGCGTTTTGGCGATCAGCGTGGCCGTGCCGAAGAACGCGCCATGCGGCAGGCCGGAAATGAAACGCGCCACCAGCAGCATCGGCGAGCAGAAGGAGACGGCGCTGAGCGTGTTGCCGACCAACGCGATGGCCATGAACAGGATGATGAGATGCTTCGGCGGCACCTTGCGGCCGAACACCAGGATCAGTGTGCCGACACACACGCCGATGGCGTATGCGGAGATGTATATGGCCGGCCGCGGGAATGCTGACATGCATGGCGGTGGCCGTCTGGGGCAGGATGCCCATCATCACGAATTCGGCGGCGCCGAGGATGAAGGCGCCGGAGGCCAGCGCCAGAATGCTTCTCTTCATGGGGATTCCTTATTTTGGATTGTCCGCCGAACCAGCACTTGGATGGTGCCAAGCGTCGGTTCGATATTGCGATTCCCGCGAAACCGACGGTGAGACGGTGCCAAGCGTCGGTTTGATGGAAAGGCAAAGAAAAAGGCGGAACCGAAGTTCCGCCTTAGTTGTCGGGCTGGCGGGATTTGAACCCGCGGCCTCTTCGTCCCGAACGAAGCGCGCTACCAAGCTGCGCTACAGCCCGTTTGGCAACAGTTGGATATATTACACGATTGGGCGCTGTATGCAAGGTCGGCGTGTCGCGTGTTGTGTAGTGGCTTCTCGGTACACTTGGGGCTTATGACTGAGACCAACGAATCCCAAGAGAATCAGAACGAAGAAGAGGCCGCAGTTCCCACCATGACCACGGTGGAACGCGCCGAAATGCTGCTGCAGCAGGATGCTGCGATTCGCGCCAAGATCAACGGCGGCGCCGCGCTGGACGAGGCCGTGGACCCGTCCAATAAGGAATTCGGCCCGCTGGCCCACCCGGAGCAGGTGCAGATGCGTGTGGCCAAGCGCGCCATGATGCTTAAGGAAGGCATCCAGCCGTACCCGGTGACCCTTGACGTCACCGCCACCATCGAAGAGGTCCGCGCCAAGTATGAAGGCAAGCTCGAAGCGGGCGACGAGACCGAGGACGTGGTCGGCATCGCCGGCCGTGTGCTGTTCCTGCGCAACGCGGGCGGCCTGTGCTTCGTGCAGCTGTCCGCCGGCGATGGCACCAAGATCCAGGGCATGATCTCCAAGAAGGAGATTGGCGCCGACTCTCTGAAGCAGTTCAAGCAGCTGGTCGATTTGGGCGACCACCTGTTCATCAAGGGCCGCGTGATCGCCTCCAAGACCGGCGAACTGTCCGTGTTCGCCACCGAATGGGCCATCGCCGCCAAGGCGCTGCAGCCGCTGCCGGCCCTGCACAAGGAGCTGAACGAAGACACTCGTACCCGCAAGCCGTACATCGGCATGATCGCGGACGAGAAGATCCGCAACATGGTGCGCAACCGTTCCAAGGCCGTCGCCTCGCTGCGCAAAACCTTCGCCGACCATGACTTCCTCGAGGTCGAAACTCCGATGCTGCAGACCGTGCACGGCGGTGCCGCGGCACGTCCGTTCACCACGCACATGAACGCCTTCGACCTGGACCTCTACCTGCGCATCGCGCCGGAACTGTTCCTGAAGCGCTGCCTCGTCGGCGGCATCGATCGCGTGTTCGAAATCAACCGCGACTTCCGCAACGAGGGCGTCGACGCTACCCACGCACCGGAATTCACCATGGTCGAGGCCTACCAGCACGCGACATACGACACCATCGGTGCGCTCGTCAAGCAGCTCGTGCAGGACACCGCCATGGACGTGTTCGGCAGCCACAAGGTGACCCTGCTGGACGGCACCGAATACGACTTCGGCGGCGAATGGAAGACCATCAGCATGTACGACTCTCTCTCCGAGGCCCTGGGCGAGGAAATTGTGCCGAACGGCGGCCTGGACAACCCCGGAACCTCCGTGGAGCACTTGGGCGAGATCGCCGACAAGCTCGGCGTGGAACGCGACGACGTGGAGAATCACGGCAAGCTCGTCGAACACCTGTGGGAGCACTTCTACGAGGACAAGCTGTACGAGCCGACCTTCGTGCGCGACTTCCCGGTCGAGACCTCCCCGCTGGTCAAGGGCCACCGTTCCAAGGCCGGCGTGTCGAGAAGTGGGATCTGTACGTGCGCGGCTTCGAACTGGCCACCGGCTACTCCGAGCTCAACGACCCGGTCGTGCAGCGCGAACGCTTCGTGGCCCAGGCCAAGGACGCGCTTGCCGGCGACGAGGAGGCCTGCGACATCGACGAGGACTTCCTGGAGGCCCTCGGCGTGGGCATGCCTCCGGCAGGCGGCATGGGCATGGGCATCGACCGACTGCTCATCGCGCTGACCGGTGCCACCATCCGCGAGACCATCACCTTCCCGCTGGTGAAGCCGCTGAACTGAGGCTCCGCCTCAGTTCAGCGGCTTCACGCGAGGCGGCCGAAGAGGAAGCCCTGTGGCTTCCGTGCCGCCGGAGCCATCCTTAAAAAATAAAAGAGCAATTACTAAAGGGCGTTCCCAATACGGGAGCGCCCTTTTGCATACCCTCGCACACTCTCGCACGCCCAACATCTAACATGAGATTCATGGAAATATCGACTTGGATTCGCGGCGCTCGCCTGAAAACCCTGCCGCTGGCGATCGCCCCAGTGGTTATCGGGGCCGCGCTGTCGTGGCGGGGTGTGTTTCTCTACTCGCAGGGTGGCGATATATGGCATGAGCCGTGTCCGTTCTTCGGCGGGCAGCATGACTTGAGCGAATTGAAATTCGGCTCGCTGGTCGGCGAATGCCAGCGTTCCGCAGGCTGGTTCATCTTGGTGGCGGTACTGTGCGGTTGCGTGGCGTTGTTCCTGCAGGTCGCCGCGAATTTCGCGAACGACTATTCCGACGGCATACGTGGCACCGACGAGGGGCGTGCCGTCGATTCCGCACGGTCATTTGCAAAAACACCATCCGCGGAATCGACTTCGACTCCGGAAATGCTTCCGGCATCGCAGCCCCAGCATGGCCCCGCCCGTCTCGTCGCGTCCGGCGTGAGTCCAAAGAAAGTACTTGCCGCGGCCGGAATCAACGCGCTGATCGCCTGCCTGTGCGGTCTGGCTGTCGTTACATTGACCGGCTACTGGTGGTTCATCCTGGTCGGTATCGCCTGTCTCGTGGCCGGCTGGTGCTACGTCGGCGGCAAACACCCCTATGGCTACCACTATTTGGGTGAGATATTCGTTTTCATCTTTTTCGGGCTCGTCGCCGCCTGCGGCACGATGTTCGCCCTGGCCGGCACAATCTCGACCGAAGGCATGCTCGGCGGCGCCAACGTCGGCCTCATCGCCGCCGCGGTCCTGTGCGTCAACAACCTACGCGACGTCGAAACCGACCGCACGCACGGCAAGCACACATGGATGACCGCTTTGGGCCGGCGCAACGGCACGGTTTTTGCGATTGCGCTGCTGTCCGTCGCCGTGCTGTTGCTCGCCGCTTATATACTGCTGCTGTCGACGCCTGCGATGCCGACAATCGCAATACTGGCGGTCACGTGCGCGATGTGCGCTGCCGCCGCCGTCGCGATCGCAAGAAAAAAATACGGCGAGGCGCTGCCGCTGTGCACGTTCTCCTCACTGGCGCTCGCCGCAACGTACGTGTGTTGCGTGGTGTTTGCCTAGCGCTGCAACGACAGTGCAACGAAATGAAAATTGTTGCAAAACGTGGGGCGTCAATCGTCGGAAACGGCTTGTTTTGGGTGTGCCAAGCGGTAGACTTGCAAGCATGACTTACAAACTAGTACTGCTCCGTCACGGACAGAGCGCATGGAATAAAACCAATCAGTTCACCGGCTGGGTCGACGTCCCGCTGACCGAGCAGGGTGTCGAGGAAGCCAAGAACGGCGGCCGCCTGCTCAAGGAGAAGAACGTCCTGCCTGACATCGTCTTCACCTCGATGCTGCGTCGCGCCATCAACACCGCCAACGTGGCGCTGGACGAGGCCGATCGCCTGTGGATTCCGGTCAAGCGCAGCTGGCGTCTGAACGAGCGTCACTACGGCGCCCTGCAGGGCAAGAACAAGACCGAGATCCGTCAGGAGTACGGTGACGAGAAGTTCATGCTGTGGCGTCGTTCCTACGCCACACCGCCGCCGGAGATCGATCCGAACGACGAGTACGCGCAGAACAACGATCCGCGCTACACCGGCGATCCGGTTCCGGAAGCCGAGTGCCTGGCCGACGTGGTCAAGCGCGTTGAGCCGTACTTTAAGTCCGACATCGAGCCGGAGCTGAAGGCTGGCAAGACCGTTCTGATCGCCGCTCACGGCAACTCCCTGCGCGCCATCGTGAAGATGCTGGACAACCTCTCCGAAGAGGAGATCGCCAAGGTCAACATCCCGACCGCAATGCCGCTGCTGTACGAGCTGGACGAGAACTTCAAGCCGATCAAGCCGCGTGGCGAGTACCTGGATCCGGAAGCCGCCGCTGCCGGCGCTGCCGCCGTCGCCGCTCAGGGCCAGAAGTGAGTTTGTTGCGATTGGGCGCGTGAATAGTCGCGGCTGATCGCATGAAACACATACGAAAAGGTGGGAACCTGCATACCGTAGGTTCCCACCTTTCGTTATTGCCGGCGCCTTTGTCGGTAAGTCTTTTTTCACGTTGTATCTGCGTTTTGCTGATGTCTCCTTGCCTGCGCGGTCGGCGGGTGCCGTGCGGCGCAGGCAAGGCGGACAAAACGGAATCGCAAGAACGTCAGATCACGCCGTATTCCTTGAGCAATGTCGGAATATCAGTGGAATCCAGCTTCTTCACGATCTGTTTCAACACGCCCCTTTCGATGGGGTTGAGCTTCATATCGGTGATCGGTTTGCCGTCTCGCAGCATCACCGTGGCGTTGAGCAGGTTGCGCACGTCGTAGACCGAACCCCACACCTCCGGCACGCCGCGGTCCACGTCGCACAGCGTGTACACGGCCTCCATGCCGGTGCGCATCGAATATTCGGTGGTGAAAATCGTGTCGCGCGGCGTCTCCGCGAATTGGCCGAGGAACGCGAAATTCACCGCGCCATCCGGCACCACATCGGGGCGGTCGCCGGCGGAACGCGGCATGAAGAACGCATCGATGTACGGCATCATCACCGGAACCGTGTTGGCGTGGTTCTTCGCCAAGTCGGCGATCTTGTCGGTCGGCACGCCCATGTGGTACAGCCATTCCTCGCAGATCTCCTCGCCGGTGCAATCCTGCATCGGCTTCTTCACATAGTTGCCGGGCTTGTCGGGGAACAGACCATACACCCATACGCACAGCTGGTCCTTCGGCTGGTCTCGGAACTGCTGCTGGCGATTCAGCGTCCAGCTCATCAGCCAATTGGAATCCTCAACGGTGACGATGCCGCCGGTCACCACACGTCCGGAGAACGGGTCGCGCTTGCAGATCTTCTGGATGTACGGCGGAATCTCGTCGTCCAACGTGGTGACGGTGGCGCTCATCCACTTCGAATGCTCCGGGTCGGAGCAGAACACGTCCGGATGTCCGAAGCTCGGATCCTGCGCCGCGATGCGACGCCACATATCCCAACCGCCGCCGGGCTTGATCTCCGGAGCCCACGCGGCCGGCTCGGTCTGCGAACCCATCGACGAGTTCTCCACGCAGCCGCCATTGGTGATGAACACCAGATCGTTTTCACCCAAGTCGATACTGCGGGTCGTGCCATCCGCCTCCATCAGATCGATGCGCGTGGCCAACTTCTTGGTCGGCGAGCTGAACGGATTGCGCGGATACGCGCCGTATTCGGCCTGCTTCCTCAAAATCGTATCCTGCCCAGTGCCGGTGCGCTGGCGTACGGGACCCATGCCGCCGCCAATCGCGAAATCGACGTTCTCCACCTTCACGTTGTAGTGGAACTGCACGCCGAAGCCTTCCAGATACTTGATCATCGGCAGAATCATCGACTCGTACTGGTTGTAGCGGGTGAACCGCAACGCGCTGAAGTCCGGCAGGCCGCCGATATGGTGGATGTAGCGGCGGATGTACAGCTTCATCTCCAACGCGCTATGCCAGTTCTCGAAGGCGAACATGGTGCGCCAGTACATCCAGAAGTTCGAATCGAACACCTCATCGTCGAAGAAGTCGGAGATCTTCTTGCCGTATAGTTCCTCGTTCGGTGTGAAGAACAGCTTCATGATCTCCATCGACGCCTTGTCGGACAGCGCGAACTTGCCGTTCGTGCCGCCGTCCACGCCACGCGCCTTAGTGGAGCGGCATAGCGAATAGTTCGGATCCTCCTTGTTGAGCCAGTAGTATTCGTCCAATACGGACACGCCATCCGTTTCGATGGACGGAATGGAACGGAACAGATCCCACATCACCTCGAAATGGTTGTCCATCTCGCGTCCGCCACGCATCACATAGCCGACGCCAGGAATGTTCGCGCCATCGCAGGCGCCGCCCGGAACCGGGTCCTTCTCGAACACGTGGATGTGGTCGCCGGGCATCTGCGCGTCACGTACCAGATAGCAGGCGGCGGACAGCGCTGCAAGACCCGTGCCGATGATGTAGGCGTTCTTGCTATCGATCCCCTCGGGCTTCTTTGGCCGGGCGAATGCTTCGTAATTGCCGTTGGAATAGTACATGACTTCCTCCTTTGGATGCCGCTGGGCACTATTGTGCCGCGTCGTGGGACACAAGTATACGGGCATGAACTGGACGCGATGTCTAGTTTTTACGACTATCGGAGGAATTTCGCTTATAGGTGGCGGATTGCGCCTGCATGCGAAAGTGATTTTGCCTATATGTGGCAGATTTCTTTTGGAAAAGGATGTTCGGGGGCGGGATTTTTACCCCCTTATGATGTTTTTTGGCCGAGGTCATCTGCCACATATA
>ENA-OQBX01000022-OQBX01000022.1-human-gut-metagenome-genome-assembly--contig:-NODE-22-length-11780-cov-0.744186_pt1 | contig 11780 bp, 16 predicted proteins | sample MGYA00242754_ERZ504569 | MGnify/ENA primary metagenome ERZ504569 (study PRJEB26092, sample SAMD00036254) | human gut metagenome | host: Homo sapiens | study: EMG produced TPA metagenomics assembly of...
GTCAGTCAGATCATGGCACCGGAAATGCCGTCCAGCTTACGGTTCTTCACACCTTCGGAAATACGTTCCAACACACGTTCCGGACCCACCATGAACGGCAGTTCCGTCACGACGATGGCCTTTTTACGAGCCGTCACGTTTTCGATATGCGTCACGGAACGCGTGGTCAACGCGCCACGACCCGTCTCGTACGCCTCGCGGATGCCCTTGCGGCCCACAATCACGCCGCCGCCCGGCCAATCCGGACCCGGCACGTAGCGCATCAACTCCTCTAACGTCGCGTCGGGATGGCGCATAAGATGCTTGGCCGCAGCCACCACCTCGCCAAGATTGTGCGTGGCCATATTCGTGGCCATGCCGACGGCAATGCCGGAACCACCATTGACCAGCAGGTTCGGAATCGCGGCAGGCAGCACAGTCGGCTCCTGAAGCTTGTTATCGTAATTCGGCGTGAAATCGACGGTATTTTCGGCGATATCGGCATTCATGCCCAACGCGGCCGGCGCCATACGAGCCTCGGTATAACGAGAAGCAGCAGGACCGTCATCGAGAGAACCGAAATTGCCGTGACCGTCCACCAATGGCAGCCGCATCGCGAACGGCTGCGCCAAACGTACCATCGCCTCGTAAATCGCGGAATCGCCATGCGGATGGAGCTTGCCCATCACTTCGCCAACCACACGCGCCGACTTCATATACGGCCGGTCCGGATTGAGGTTCATCTGACCCATCTGATAGATGATGCGTCGTTGCACCGGCTTGAGACCGTCCCTGGCATCAGGCAGCGCTCGGGCGTAAATCACCGAATACGCGTATTCGAGGAACGACTTGCTCATTTCCTCGTTCAACGGCGTTTCGACGATGTTCTCCTTGACCGTACGCGGGTCAAAGGCTGGTTTTGCCGGTTTGCGGTGCGACACCATGCGGTGGTTCTCCTCACGGAAAGGTTATGGTAATCAACCTAGCAATATTACCAGCTGGTACTGCCGCGGTGCTTGAATGGGAACCATGAGTGTTGAAGTGCCCGAAATCGACCAGCTGCTAGCCATGACCAGTCCGGCACGATATGGCGACGAACTGCCGGATGAGGGCGGCCGCGGCGGTGCTCTCCACCTATCCTCGGTACTTCCCGCCATTTCCAGCGCCATCGGGCATCCGATTCCAACGGCCATCCATGCCGATCCGAAACGACTCCAAGAGGCACTTGGCCTGCCGGACGCGCGTTCGGCAGTCGTGGTCCTGGTGGACGGGCTCGGATATTGGAACATCAATATGAGATTGGGACATTCACCCTATCTACGGTCGCTGATGGCGGACAGCGTTAACCAGCGGCCAATCGCCACATGCATGCCCAGCACCACCGTGGCCGCCATGTCCACGTTCGGTACCGGCACATGCCCCGGATTAACCGGCATGACGGGATATACGCAGCTCAATCCCGACAATGGCGAAATCTGCCAGCTCATCTCTTTCAAAAACGCGCCCGCACCGCTGAAACTGCAACAGCAGCCGACCATATTCGAACGATTGGCGGAACAGGACGTTCGCGTCACCAGTTCGGGACTGCCGAAATTCGCGTTCTCCGCGTTGACTCAGGCGGCGTTACGTGGCAGCGACTACATCTCCAATGACGATCCACGCCGACGTATCATGACCGCGGCGAAAGCGGCGAACACGCCCGGACTGACATACGTGTACCTGCGCGACGCGGACAAGATCGGACACAATTACGGCTGGGACTCCGACAAGTGGATCGGCACATATGAGCGTGTCGACGCCCAGTTGTCTTTGCTGCGTCGAAGTGTGCCGAAGAACACGCTGATCGTCATCGTGGCGGATCATGGCATGATAACCGCCGACCCGGAAGCCTGCATCGACATAGCGTCCGAACCCCAGCTGATGCGGGGCGTCGCGAATGTCGGCGGTGAACCACGCTGTGTCATGCTTTATGGCGAGGATGGCGAGAATCCGGAGGACATCGCCGCTCGTTGGCGTGACGTGCTGGGGGAGCGCGCCCAGGTGCGCACCCGCCGGCAGGCAATCGAGGAAGGCGTCTACGGACCAGTCGATGAACGCGTCAAGTCGATGATCGGCGATGTGGTCGTCTCCGCTGCGGGCTCTACCACCATTGTCGATTCCCGCACACAGGCGGAGAAGGCGATGCATCTGCCCAGCGTGCACGGGTCGCTGACCTACATGGAATCTGATATTCCATGCCTGATTGACGTGGCTTGATCGAATGATCTGAACGTCTGAACGGATGTTGCCGTGGGATGTTAGGGAACGTTAATCAGTCACCGAACAGAATTTCATCCCAACTCGGCACTGCGGAGCGTCCTGCACGGCGCTTCGATTTGGTGGTGCTCTGACTATGAGGATCGGATGATGCCGTCTTGGACTTATCGGACTGCTGCTCGCCGGCGGATTGCGTGTTTTGCGAGTTTTGGGCAGGTTCCGTCGTTGAAGGGGCGGGGGACTGCGTCGTCGCGATTTCCGGACGGTTCGGCAGCGGAACGGTCGCCGATGGCTGAGTCTCAACGGTGGTCTTGATATTCGTGGCTTGTGGTGCAACCGGTTCCGGAGCATTCCAAGCGGACACCGTCTGTTCGATACGTGCGGAACGTGCGGAATCGCCCGGCAAATTCAATGATGCGAGAAAATTCTGGTCGACCTGCTTCTCGGCGTGTCCTTCCGTCGTCGTGTCTTGCTCGCCGATGAGCTTGCGTGCCGTTGCGTTCAGACAGTTGACCGCGTTGTCATGCATGTTCCAAGACCATTCCGCACGGGCGGCATGACCTGCGGAATCGAACTCCGCGGTAATCTTCCACGGTTCCAAACCGCGTCTGGTGGCCTTCCACCGCACATCCTCCAACCGTACGTGGGCTGCGGCGAAAGTGCGTTCGATCAGTTCGGAAAGCGTGCGCACACGGCTTTCCTTCGGCGCGGGAACCGCCAGGAACTGTTCGATCGCATATTGCTTTTCGGTTTCCACCGCCGCCGAGAAACGCCGAACAAGCGCTTCGCTCAACGAATATCGCTCCGCCACGCGGGTCGGATTGGCTCCGGCTCGAATCAAGGATTGGATTTGGGAGATCGGCAGCGTGGAAGGCGCTTGCTGCTGACGCTCCTTTTGGGTTTCGGTGCGAATCTGCTTTGCCTCCAAAATGGCTCTTTCAAGCGCTTCATCGACCTTGACGGCGAATTTGCCGGCACCTGAAACAAAGACGAGCTCACCGGTTTCACTCACATGATCGAACCGTGCATCTTCGAGCGCATTCTCAGGCACAACACACCACTTTCCCTTAGATTTTTCTATTAATTCTATTGTGCCCCACGTGTCGGATTTTACGAGTATTTCAATTCGTGTATCCTAGCGGGGGAAAAGTCATGTATTCTATGGCGCATAAGCACCATAGATGACGAAAGGAATCTCGATGGCACAGGATTATGATTCCCCGCGCAACAAAGACGAGGACGAGGAGTCGCTCCAGGCTTTGAGCAAGGTTCTCAGAACAATTCCAACGATATGGACGATGACGAGAACGCCATTGCCGAAGACTACGAGCTGCCGGGCGCCGATTTGAGCAATGAGGACGCTTCGGTGACCGTCATTCCGATGCAGGGCGACGAGTTCATCTGCTCCGAATGCTTCCTGGTGAAGCATCGCAGCCAGCTTGCCTACACTACCGACGACGGACAGCCGGTATGCAAGGAGTGTGCGGCTGATGGCGTTCGACGAGGCATACAACGAGCCGGAAAACGTCGAGGTTCTGGTAAAGTCGCTGGATCCCGGGCAGCCGGCTCAGCTGCATTACGCCCATGCCGGAGATGCCGGTGCCGATCTGCGCACCACCGAAGAAGTGACGTTGAAGCCGTTCCAGCGGGCGCTGGTGCCCACGGGAGTGGCAATCGCATTGCCTGCCGGCTATGTGGCGCTGGTGCATCCGCGTTCGGGACTCGCCGTCAAGCAGGGCGTCACGGTGCTTAACGCGCCGGGAACCATCGACGCTGGGTACCGTGGCGAAATCAAGGTGCCGTTGATCAACCTCGATCCGGAACGCGCCGTGACGTTCCATCCGGGCGACCGCATCGCACAGCTGGTCATCCAACGCTACGTCGAGGCAAAATTCATCGAGGCGCAGACCCTGCCCGGATCCGACCGCGCGGAACGTGGCTTCGGATCAACCGGCGTTGCGTCCTGACGGGACTGCAATACACAAAGACCGAGGATGTATCCGGCCGTGCAACACGCGGCCGGATACATCCGTCATATGGTGATGCGCGGGTACTATAGGGTACATTCCAAGCGAGGAGGAGCGAAATGAGCGACAACGGATCATGAGGTTCGTTCGGCCAGAATGTTGGGCTGCGAGATCAGCACGAATCCGCTTGACCCGCTTGAACCAATCCTCAAGATGTGCGAATACCACCATCCCGACGAGGACATGAGCATTCTCGCGAGAGCCTACCGGCGCGCCGTCACCCAGCATTCGTCGCAACGGCGTAAATCCGGCGAGCCGTACATCATCCATCCGCTTGCAGTGGCGCAGATCCTCGCCGATCTTGGCATGGGGGCCGCTGGTTGTGGCAGCGGGCCTTCTGCACGACACGGTGGAGGACACCGACTACACGCTCGACGAATGCCGCGCCGAATTCGGCGACACGGTGACCGGCCTGGTGGACGGCGTCACGAAGCTTTCCAAAATGGAATACGGCGATTCCGCCCAGGCCGAGACCATCCGCAAAATGGTGGTGGCGATGAGCCGCGACGTGCGCGTGCTGGTGGTCAAGCTCGCCGACCGTGTGCACAACGCCCGTACATGGCGTTACGTCAAGCAGTCGAACGCGCAGAAAAAGGCACGTGAAACGCTGGATGTGTATGCGCCGCTCGCCAACCGTCTTGGCATGAACGCCATCAAAACCGAGTTGGAAGAACTCAGCTTCAAGGTTCTGTATCCGAAGATCTACAACGAGATTGTGGTATTGGTGGCCCGTCGCGCCGGACAACGCGACGTGTACCTGAAGCAGATTCTCGCCGAAATCAATGAGGATCTCGACGAACAGCACATCAAAGCCTATGTGACGGGCCGCCCGAAGGACTACTTCTCCATTTACCAGAAGATGATCGTGCGCGGGCACGATTTCGCCAACATTTATGATTTGGTGGGCGTGCGTATCATCGTCGACACGATTCAGGACTGCTATGCGGCGTTGGGTGCCGTGCATGCGCGGTGGAACCCTGTTCCCGGCCGTTTCAAAGACTATATCGCCATGCCGAAGCTCAACATGTACCAGAGCCTGCACACCACGGTGGTCGGCCCCGGCGGCAAGCCGGTGGAGATTCAGATCCGCACGTGGGACATGCACCGCCGCGCGGAATTCGGCATCGCTGCGCATTGGAAGTACAAGGAGAACGGCCAAGCCGGACGCGCGTTGAGCTCGCCTGACAAGTCCGACCGCAAGCGTGGCGAAAACCAGGAGCTGAGCGAGGCCGACAACCTCAAATGGATTCAGCAACTTGCCGACTGGACGAGCGAAACGCCGGATTCCGACGAATTCCTTGGCTCCCTCAAAGAGGATTTGGGCGCGGCAGAGGTCTACGTGTTCACGCCGAAAGGCAAGATCGTCTCGCTTCCCGCCGAAGCCACTCCGATTGATTTCGCTTATGCGGTGCACACCGAAGTCGGTCACCGTACCATGGGTGCGCGCGTGAACGGACGATTGGTGCCGCTTGATACCAAGCTCGAGAATGGCGATACCGTTGAAATATTGACATCCAAGTCCGAATCCGCAGGTCCGTCGCGTGATTGGCTGAGCTTCGCCAAGAGCCCGAAGGCACGCAACAAGATTCGTCAATGGTTCAGCAAGGAACGCCGTACCGAAGCCGTCGAGGAAGGCCGTGACGAGCTGACGCGCGCCATGCGCAAGCGCAACCTGCCAATCACCACGCTGCTGACTCCGGAAGCATTGGTGGGTGTCGCCGACGAGTTGAACCTTGCCAACGCGGAAGCCGTGTTCGTGGCGATTGGTGATGGCCAGATCTCCACGCAGAACGTCATCTCGCATCTGGTCCGTGACGCGGGCAGCGACGAGGTGGATGAGGAAGTCGAGCAGGAGGCGTTGCCGCTCAAGAAGGTGGAGCGTACCAAGAAGACCACCAGCTCGCTCGGCATCTCCGTTAAGGGTGTGGGTGACATCTGGGTCAAATTGGCCCGATGCTGCATGCCGGTGCCGGGAGACAAGATCATCGGCTTCATCACCCGCAACCAAGGCGTGTCCGTGCATCGCGTGGACTGCCAGAACATGCTCGAACTGGAGAAACGCCAGCCCGAACGTGTGGTGGATGTGCAGTGGACCAGCACCAAGGGCGTGTTCATGGTCAAGATCCAGGTCGAGGCGCTTGACCGTCCGCATCTGCTGAGCGATGTGACACGCGTGCTGTCCGACCACGGCGTGAACATTATCTCCGGCTCGATTTCCACCGGCACCGACCGTGTGGCCACCAGCCAATTCAGCTTCGAAATGGCCGATCCGCAGCATCTGAACACTCTGCTCGCCGCCGTGCGTAAAATCGAAGGCGTGTTCGACGTGTACCGCATCACCGGCGCGAAGGATTCCGCGGAGCCGCGACTGCGCAAAATGTGATGTTGACGAATCGCATAAGCCGGTGATTGCAAGCAAACGCCTCTATAAATAAAAATGAAGAAAGCCCCTCAATCGAGGGGCTTTCCTATATTGTACGGCTGTGCGGGAAACGCTTACTTGAGCACTTCCACGGACACGATGCCGACCGGCTCGGTCGGACGGTCCATGCGATCGGTGTTCACGGCTTCGAGCTTGTCGACCACTGCCTTGGAATCGTCATCCGCAACCTCGCCGAAGATGGTGTGGTGGCCGTCGAGCCACGGGGTCGGCACGGTGGTGATGAAGAACTGGGAACCGTTGGTGCCGTGGATCTTGCCGTCCATGCCACGACGCAGGCCGGCGTTCGCCATGGCCAGCAGGTACGGGTGGTCGAACTTCAGGCTCGGGTCGATCTCGTCATCGAACTCGTAGCCGGGGCCGCCGGTGCCGGTGCCCAGTGGGCAACCGCCCTGGATCATGAAGTCCTTGATGATGCGGTGGAAGGTCAGCCGTTGTAGAACGGATCGTTGGAAGGCGGCCGCTCATCGGGTCGAGCCACTGCTTTTCGCCGGTGGCGAGGCCGAGGAAGTTGGCCACGGTGTTCGGGGCCTTATCGTCGAATAGGTTGATTTTGATGTCACCTTCGGAGGTGCGCATGATAACTGTAGTCATGGCTCCAAGTGTCTCATGGGCTTGAGACCGGCCGGAAACCCCAATCCCGTCATGCTTTGAGGGGGTGGACGGGGAATCCGTACCGGACGGGACTACGGGCGGTATGAAACCGGCCAAGGCACCTTTAGCTGCACCCGAGATTCCACCCTCGATCGGCGCATCGGGGTTGAAGGGACTGACAAGGAACCTGGGGGAACCGGCACCTACCAAAGCACCTTGGTGCGCATGGTCTGGGGCGTCGGTCATCTTCTTCATCAGTGTGTCGTCCATGAGATCCTCAGGAGTGGTCCCAAGGAATCGTGCGGCCTTCACCACATCGGCCAAGGACCATGAGATATAGCCATTAATCTTCCTCGACATTGCGGCTTTCTTGATCCCCAGCGCCTCGGCAAGAGCGAGTTGGGACGCCCGTCGCGCGGTCAAAAGCATCTTGACATTCCAAGCAACGACTTTTTCCATGTGCATAGCCTCCTCTTCCGCGCCAATGAAGGAGCTGCTTTCCGGTTCGTCCATTATGTTCTCCTCAAACTTTGTGTCATCTGAATAAACCAAATCTAACACGTCGATTTGCGTTTAGTCAAAGTAAACGATATAGTATATTCTAGATAAACAAAAACGACTGAAAGTAAATAGAAAGTGGTCGAGACGGTATGGCTGACGCGATGAAGAAATGGCTGAGACGGGAGTGCATCTCATATCGCCGCCTGGCGAAAGAGATGAATCAGTCTCCTGGAGGCATTTCCAACAAAGTCAACGGCCACACCCCCTGGAGCCTCAACGATTTGCTTTGGCTGAAGGAACATTACGGCCTGTCCTATGAATTTGTTATCGACGGTGCACCACAGTGCCAGAAAGAGGAGGTTGCGTGATGGCTGGTGGAATCTACGAGCAGTCTGAATGGCCGGATAGCCGGAGCGATTACGTCCAGGTGTGCGACGGATGCCACACCGCGATCTGGTCGACCCGCTGGAACGAGGAGACATCGGACGGTTTCGACGCTTTCCTCGCCAGGAACGGCTGGCGTCACTACTTTCTCCGCGATGACCTCCGGGTGCTGGATCTCTGCCCCGACTGCGCGGCACGCGCGCTGCGTCTCGGCGAGATTCGGACGCTTGCCGATTGCTGGATCCGCCCGGTGCGCTCCTACACGCACGCCGACCAGGAGGTCTCCGCCCAACTGCCGCCCGCGACGATGGCGGCGAACCTGCTGCTGACCGCCGCCTGACGAAAACTGAACACTTGGCCGCTCCGGCACAAACGCAGACTCCACGGAACGGCCACAATGCCGGAAACGGTTGGACGGGATCTTTCCCTTCTCCTTGCTTCCTTCTCTCTGCAACCGAGAACCCGTCCGTCGGTTCGATTCCGACGTCCGGCACTCCATAACTGAAAACGGAAAAAGAAGACCCTGTGTCCCGTCGGAAACCGAAAAACCCGCGGAACACAGGGTGGACATGCAAACCACGACGACGGGGCCTGCCAGAACCTCCGCCATCGTCCCTTGGAAACCAAAGGAAGGCCAGCAATATGAACATGGTAGTCGAAACCGCCGTTAACGGCGTTTCTGATTCTGACTATACGGTGCGACACGCCGACAAACGGTGCACGGCGTCTACATATTCCGCCCGATCGGAGCAGTCGGAGGCGGAGTACTGGATGCTCCAGCACGACGCTTACTCGCGCCGGGCCGGCCGCTGCCTCGTCACGGCGGCCATCCTGCTGTGCGCCGCGCTGTCGTGCATGGTCGCGATGGCAGCCGCTCCGGCCATCGCCATGGTCCTCATGGGCCTGGCTTTGGCGGGGCGCGGCTGGTGGTGCCGCCGGAACGCGAAGGACGCATGGGACCTGTCCGTCTGGTCCATGTGAAAAAGAAGGGAAAAGAAAATGACAGACCATGATTTCAACGGGAACGAAAGCGTCATCCCGTCCGACATCGAATACACGCTGTCCAGGATCGGAACCATAGCGGATTCCGTCGATTCGTCGATGACCGTTGGCGAGATCGTCCGGCGGGCCTACCTCTGCGGCGTGGGGGACACGCTGGACGAGTTCCGGAAGCTCGTCGACAGGCGGACCTTCGTCGATTCCGCCATCGACGGGGCCATCGCCATCGACGAGATCGGGGCCATGGTCTACAGGGACGGGCGCATTGCCTCGATGCTCACGCATCCGGTGCTCGACCGTCCGGCCATGAGGCGGGACCTCGAGTTCCCGGCCGTCTCCGAATCGGAGCCGAGGTGAACGCCATGATCGCCTCATCATCGTTTCGGCCTCCGTGGCCGTGCTTCTGACCGTCTGGGCTCTGTGCCGCGCCGCCGCGGCCGGGGACGCCATCGCCGACCGGCTCTCGAAGAGCCGTTCCCCTCAAGGGGAAAGGAAGTGGTCTGTGATGGAAGCGATGTGCATCGTATTCGTTTTCGCCGGACTGGTCTGCCTGGGTCTGCTGTCGCCGCTCCTGTACGCGGCCGCGACGGTCCTCCCGCTGGCCGCCGGCCTGCTGCGCCGTCTCATCAGACTGATCGGAGGATCGAGATGAGCAACATCGCATTGTCGTGGGCCTTCCGGTGCCATGTCGGCAACGCCTCCGCGAAGGCCGTGCTGGTCTATCTCGCGGACCGCGCGTCCGATGACGGAACCGCCGCGTTCCCGAAGATCGAGACCATCGTCAACGTCACGGAACTGTCTGAACGCACCGTCCGTTCCAGCCTGAAGCTCCTCCAGGAACGCGGGTTCATCCGCCGTGGGGACCAACGGTACGCGCGTCTCGGCAAAGGCGGCAGGACCCGTCTGCCTCAATACTGCCAGATCGTGTGGGACCTCGCGGTCGAATCCGATCCGGCCACGCTCACGTGGATCAAGGAGACGCACGCCGCGGAACAGGACATCTCGACCATGAGCGAGACCGTGGCCCCGGAGGCCGGAATCGTGCCGGAAAACGATGAATCCAAGGACGTGCTACCGGAAAACGTTGGAACGAAGCCGATTTCCAGCACTGCAAATCTCGCAGGGCTGGAAAACGACTCGAAACCGGCACTGCAAATCTCGCACCCCCGGCACTGCAAATCTCGCACCTCTGGCTCTGCAAATGTCGCAGGGCTGCTATATAAGGATAAAACCCTCCATGAAAACCCTCCATGTGAACCACACCCCTCTCTCCCTTCGGGAGAGCTCCCCGCAAGCGGGAAGCGCCCCGCCGGGAAGGATGGAGGAAACGATTCGATTGGGGCCTCCGAGGTCGTGGCCGTGATAAGCCATCTCGCGTCCGTCCGCTCCAAGCTGTCGCTGACCACCGCGGAACCGACCAAAAGAGACCTTGACAGGACCGGAAGGCTCATCGCCCCGGATCGCAGAAGCCAACGGGAACGATCATCCCGCGGCGCTGGCGCTCATCCTCGCCGTCATCGACTGGCTGCCCGCGAACACGTACTGGCTCGGCCGCATCGACTCCGCACGACGGCTGGCCGGCAACTGGGACGCCATCGCCCAACGACTGGACCATCAGCCAGCTCGAACGCCAACGCGAACGCGACGCCGCGGCCCGGAACCGCGACCGCCGTCCGTCCTCGAAGCCCACTCCAGTGCCGGACCGCCACTCGGACCGCCACGTGCATTCGTTCATGTGCGAACACGTGCTCACCGACATGAAGCCGCACGAGGCGGAATACGATCACGAGGGCAGCCTGCGGAACGGGCATCCGTCCGAATGGCAGGCCGCGTGCATGCGGCACGCGGACGAGCTCAACAAACGCGACGGAATCGAGGTGGCCGCATGAACGGGGAACCGAACCGCGTCGCGGGCGTCTGCTCCGGCCTGCCGTTGGGCATCCAGGATCTCATGTGGGGGACCGACAACGCCCGCGTCAGAAACAAATCCGACCAGAGAATCCTGAAAAGCACCGCGCGCATCCTGTGCGACATGTGCCCCATCCAGGCCGAATGCCTCGCGCAATCCATCATCGGCCGGGAACAGCACAGCCGAATCGGCGGCATCGACGTGAAGGCGAGACGCCTCCTGCGCCACCACGCCGAAGCCGACGGACTCGACCTGAGCCCGTCGAACCCGGCCCGGACGCGAATCCTCACGACATGGATCCGCGACCATCCCGAACTGGTCCGCGAGGTCCGCGAGCAGTCGTCGACCCGCGAGGGGCGGCGGCGCAGGAGCGAGGACCAGTACGCCTACCGGCAACGCAAGACCATGCGGCCGGAATAGACCCGATCCGTGCCAGCGGATCAAGGAAACTCAACGAAACCAGAAAAGAAGGAAACCGAAATGGAGAACAACGAAACGAACGTGCCCCGCATCATCGCCATGGCGAACATGAAAGGCGGCGTCGGCAAGACCACCAGCACCATCGGCACGGCCATCGCCCTTTTGATCTGGCTGTATATGACCGCCGTGACCCTTATCATGGGGGCGGAGCTGAACGCCACGCTGATCTCCCTGCGAAAGGACCGGGCGGGGGAATCGTAAACGATTTTTG
>ENA-OQBX01000023-OQBX01000023.1-human-gut-metagenome-genome-assembly--contig:-NODE-23-length-11518-cov-1.138355_pt1 | contig 11518 bp, 9 predicted proteins | sample MGYA00242754_ERZ504569 | MGnify/ENA primary metagenome ERZ504569 (study PRJEB26092, sample SAMD00036254) | human gut metagenome | host: Homo sapiens | study: EMG produced TPA metagenomics assembly of the...
GCCGCAGCGGAAATCGTGGAACTGACCGAATCGAAACCGGAACTCAGCTGCGAACCGATATCGCCAATGCCGCCCATGAACTGCGATCCGCCAAACGCACCGGTCGACATGCCTCCCATAGTGGACATACCATTCCACGCGTGGGAGCGATACGTCCAATAGCCGAGGGAATCGTACCCATACGCGTCAAGCCATTGCGGATCGTTGACTTCGGGGTACGCCTTGGCGAATTCCCTTGCCACCTTGTCGGAAATGCCGAAGGCGGCCGCATAGACCATATACCAGTTCCACATCACCAAATCGAGCGCACCACGGTCGGAGAAATTGGAGAAATCCTCCATATACCGTTTGAGTCCCAAGCATTCTCCGGCATAGGTCTGTCCGGATTCGGTGAGGCCTTCCTTGCGTCCGGTAGCTAAACAGAACGTGCCGACGCATGCGAACGCGCCGCCGAAGCACAACGCCACCGCGATATTGCTTCCAATATTGACCAGCATTCCAATCACGCCAAAGACCATGGCGAAGATGGTGGGCGCTATCCAACGTCCGCTGACATCCCTGACCGCGTTCAATTGCAGGAATTCAATATCGCAGGCATTGGTGAAATGGTTCATCTCCTGATAGCCGTTCTCCCAGCTGGAGCAAGCCTCCTTCATCTGGTTAAAGTCGAATACCGGCGAACCCACGCGTGCGGAAATACGAATCAGCAGTTGCAGGCAGGCTTCCTCGGAGCGACTCAGACCAAGGGTTTCCCGATGGGATAGCGCCTGAGGCAGAATCACCAACGTACTAGTACTTGACGCGGCAGAGGCACGGGATGGATCGGAGGAAATCATGCGCGCCATATCGGCCGCGTTCGCCCTGCTCAGGTCGATGCCACGATACATGTCGGCAGGTCCCGGATATACGGCGAGCGCTTTCTTGACCACCAATGCCAGCACCGTCGCCGTCATGGCACGCGAGGACTGTTCACCCTTGGAATCGTCCACCACATCGATCAGATGCGCGGCGCTGGCTGGGCTGACTTGCGGCGACTCACGCCAGTATTCGATGCCGCCGTGGTAGGTGGCTTCACGGTTCGAAGAGACCACGCCACGAATCGCCAGTACGCAGCACAGTCCGCCCAAAATCAGACATACCAGCCAACCTGCGACCGTAAGCTGGGCTTTGTGCCGCTGGCCGTCACGCCATTGCTGCTCCTTGTTTGCTTCCGTGGATTTCAATTCGTCCAGATAGTCGCCGGAACGCACACGTTCGACGCCACTTGCCCCGGCATTGTCGAATGCGGCGACGAGGTCGACGTACTGGTTCGTGCGCAGGTCACTGACGGTGAAATGCAACGTGCCGTCCGTGTCGCGAGACGTTTGAGATGTGGCCTCAGTGTGCAGCCATGCCCACGAATCGTCGGAACCTATGCCTTTGGGGAAGCGCACGGTGCCGGTGACTTTGCCAGCCGGCACCTGGTTGTCTTCGGGGAACATCTCCCACATGAGATTCGTCACGTCACTATGCTGCGTGCCCATGTTATGAAACGTCATGGTCACGTCGAATTTGAGACTGCTCTGTTTGACGGTGGCGGGAATGTTCCAGCCGATTTCGATTTGTTTGTCATTGTCCGAACCGTTGGGGTCAAGCCCGCCGGTGGCAGAGTCGAATGGTTCCGGATAGTTGGAGCCGATTGTGGTGTCGGCGATGTACCAATGTCCGGCATATTCCGATTCCCATTCACTGTCGGATACATCGCTCGGCAACTGCGGTGCGATCTGCGTGTATTGCTCGCCGGTGGACGCGTTCGTCACGGAGATGTCGGTGATGTTCGTCAGATCCTGGTTGCGCAGTTTGAACGTCAGATACAGTTGCTTCCACGGTTTCGTGTCGCCGTCATCATTCTCGCGTCTCTTCAGCTGGTAGTCCAGATGTTCCGTGAAACGGATGTCGCCGTTGCTTTGCAGCTGCGCGTCAAAATCGACGGAACGGTAGCTTAGATCGGCTTCGTCGCCGGAGACGAAGAACAGCAGGAGCGCTACAACGAGCACCGCAACAAATGCGGCACCCGCCGCGAGCAGTCCTCCACGGACACGTTTCGCATCCATATACCATCACCCTTTCTTCCTGCGTATACCGTGTGCCACTCGTATATGCGTATCGCACATGTCAGCGTCCTCCGAACGAACCGCCGCCGGAACCACCGCCACCGAAACCCGAGCCACGGAGGACGGTGCCGCCATGGAAATCGTGTTGCGCACGTCGGCGAAACTGGAGCTGAGCTGCGCGCCGAAATCGCCATAATTCGCACTGAACACCGACGCGGCGGCAACACTTGCACCCACCGCAGCGCCAGTGGACGCGCCCATAACGCTGCTGGAATGCAACGGCATGTACATGTACGACGAAGCGGCATGCTCATCCAGCCACTGAGGATCGGCCACTTCCGGATATGCTTTGGTCAGCTGCGCCATCACCTTGTCGGAAATGCCGAATGCGGTGGCATACACCATATATCGGCCCCACAATGTCATATCAAGCACGCCACGGTCACTGAAATCACTGAAATCAAGCAGATAGCGCTTCAGCCCAGCCACTTGGCCACCATATTTCTGACCATTGTCGGTCAATGCATGATATTTGCCATACACCAACGCGAATGCGCAGGCCAGCACGACAGGCACACAGATGCTCATCGTCACTGCGATCTCACCTCTCTCCGCGTACTGCACGCCCTTATAGAACGCGAAAACAAGACCAAGAATGCCGACCAGATTATTCAGGAATCCCCTCGATGAATCAACGGCGCGCAGATTGTCGAATTCCGTGGAGCAGGCGGTATCGAAATCCTGTAGCAACTTGTAGCCCTTTTTGTAGTGTTTGAACGCCTTGTTCATCTGTTTGAGATCGAATACCTGCGTATCCCTCAACCGTGAAGACGCTTTGAGCAGGATGTCAAGCGCCGCATGTTCGGATGAGCTCAGCAGCAGCGAACCGATGTCATTGCGCGCCACCGGCATGATGACGATGGTGCTGGTCTTCTTCATCTTGCGTGCGGTTGCGGCGTCGGAGCCGAGCCTGCCCGCCACTGATGCCGCGTTGGTCGTGGTCAGGTCGATGCCGTCATACAGTTTCGCCGGTCCGGGATAGATGGCGATTGCCCCTTTTGACGCGAGCGACATCACAGTGGAGGACATTTGCCGATTGACTAGTTTGTCGCCTTTTTTTTATTTTGCCTGAACCGAGAATCGAAGATGACGCGCTCATGACATCATTCATCCGTGCCGCGGCGGCCGGACTCATGTAGGGCAAATCGCGGTAATATTCGACATCGCCTTTGTATTGCGACTTACGGAAGCTGGTGATACCGAGGTACAGCGATCCCATAATGAACGCCAGGCCGATCAGGCCGAGACAGCCCAACCGGTCACTCGCTTGACCGCTTGATCATGCTGTTTATCGCGCCATTCCTCCTCTTTCTGAGTTTCGCTATCGATGAGCTCTTGCTTGTGGTTGCCGCTTATCTTGCGTTCCACACCTTGCGATTTCGAGACATCGAACATGGCCACGACGTCCAGATAGTCGCCTGCACGCACGTCATCGACCGAGAAGAGCAGCGACCCGTTCTTGCCGCGTTTCGCGGTGGACGTGTTCTTGGTATGCAACCATGCCCAAGAATTCTTCTTGGTGACGCCGTCTGGGAACGTGACCTTGCCGGTCACCTTGCCAATCGGAATCTGGTTTGTCGTGCCGAATGGCTCCCATTGGAAAGAGACGACGTCGTCATAGGCGGTGCTTACGCCATGCATGGTCATGGACACATCGAATTTGAGGCTGTCAGCGGACGCAGTTTCCGGAATGTTCCAGCCGATTTCCAAAGTCTTATCGGATGAGGAGTCAGCTTTCAAACCATCTGTTTCAGGATTGAACGGTTGGGGATCTCTGAGTACGCTGACATCCGCGATATACCACTGACCTGCGTGTTCAGCGTTCCAATCGGTGACATCATTGGGATTCACAAATCTACCTTGGATGTACGTTTCGTTGTTGGTGACATCCTTCACGCTGATATCACTGATATTCGTCAGATTATTGGCTTTTAGCGTGTACTGCTGGTACATCTGTTTCCAATCAAAGCCACGGTCATTCAGCTTCATATCAATATGCTGCGTGACTTTGAGGTCGCCATTCTTAAGCACCATAACATCGTAATCGAGCGTACGATAGCTCAAATCTGGTTCGACGTCGGACGTCAAATTCACATCCAGAAAAGTGACGCCCAACAGCAGCGCGGCCGCGACCACCGCAGACAGCATACCGATCAGCGCACGTCTGATATTCATAAGTTCTCTCTTGACCCTCTATGCAGGCAGTCCGCGAGAAGCCGACATACCGTATAGACAAAAAGGGAGTACCGGCGAAGTATCCACCCCGTCAGCGCTCCCCTTCTTTTGTATGGAAATGCTGTATGGAAACGTTCAGAACTTGACTTGCGGAGCCTGACGGTCCGCTTCGTCGACCTGGAAGTACGCCGCCTGCTCGAAGTGGAACAGTCCGGCGATGATGTTGGTCGGCACGACCTCGATCTTGGTGTTGTACTTCTGCACCACATCGTTATAGAACTGGCGGGCGTAGGCGATTTTCTCCTCGAGCACCTTGAGCTGGGCCTGCAGGTCCAGGAAGTTCTGGTTGGCCTGCAGCTGCGGATACGCTTCGGCCACGGCCTGGAGGTTCATGATCGCGCGGCTCAGCTGGTTTTCGGCTTGGATGCGCTGTGCCACATCACCGGACTGCGCCGCCTGGAGTGCGCTGGCGCGGGCCTGGGTCACCTGTGTGAACACCTGCGATTCATGGGCAGCGTACCCCTTGACGGTCTCCACGAGATTCGGGATGAGGTCGGCGCGCTGCTTGAGCTGCACGTCGATCTGCGCCCAGCCGTTTTTGACGCGGTTGCGCAATGTGACCAGACCGTTGTAGGCGGACACTCCCCACAGCACTATCAGGACGATGACAATGAGTGCAATAATGCCGAATATCATGTGAAAATCCTTGCTTCTTTGCTTGTTTATTTGTCTAATTTTCGCATGAGGCTACACATTTCGTTGTATTGTCGGTTTTTCCATGCACCCGTAAATCGATTGATGCCAATATTCGCACAGCATGTCGAACGTACGAAAAACCCACCCCTTACGGAGTGGGTTTTTCGTTAGATTACCTATCGGCTTCGCTGCGAAGGATCCGTGAGAAAACGTCAATCTTCGAATGCTGAGCCGTCAAGCGAGAAGCCCAGTCGGGCTTCTCGTAGGTGAAGTGAGCAGCTTCGCTGCGAAGGATCCGTGAGAAGACGTCAGTCTTCGAACGGATCGAAGTCGCGGCGCACGCGGCGACGCGGACGCTCGGAGCGCTCTTCGCGATCGGCACGGTACTCGTCGTAGTTCTCGTCGGCGGCGTAACGCGGGTTGCGGTCGTCACGACGGCTACCACGGCGACGGTCGGAACGGCGGTCATCGCGATCGTAGTCGCGGTCATCGCGGTCGGAACGACGGCGACGCGGACGATCGTCGTAATCGCGATCATCGCGATCATCGGAACGACGTCGGTCGTCACGACGTCCACGGCCGCCACGGCGGTCATCGCGATCGCCACGGTCACGACGCGGAGCGGAGGATTCCTGATCCTCGAAGCCCGGGATGGCAAGGGAGATCTTGCCGCGATCGTCAACACCCTGCACGACCACCTCAACGGTGTCGCCTTCCTTGAGCACGTCTTCGACGGCGTCGATGCGCTCGCCGTTGGCGAGGTTGCGGATCTGGGAGATGTGCAGCAGACCGTCGGTGCCCGGGGTCAGGTTCACGAAGGCGCCGAAGGAGGTGGTCTTCACGACCTTGCCGTTGTAGGTCTCGCCGGCTTCCGGCACGTGCGGGTTGGCGATCTGGTCGATGATCTCCTTGGCCTTCTCGGCGGCCTCGCCGCCTTCGGAGGAGATGTACACGGTGCCGTCATCCTCGATGGCGATTTCGGCGCCGGTGTCTTCCTGGATCTGGTTGATCATCTTGCCCTTCGGGCCGATGACCTCGCCGATCTTGTCCACCGGAACGGTGGTGGTGATGATGCGCGGCGCGTACGGGCTCATCTCGGCCGGGCCGTCGATGCACTCGTTGATGACTTCGAGGATGGTGGTGCGGGCTTCCTTGGCCTGCTGCAGGGCGGACGCCAGGATGTCGGCCGGAATGCCGTCGAGCTTGGTGTCGAGCTGCAGGGCGGTGATGAATTCGGAGGTGCCGGCCACCTTGAAGTCCATGTCGCCGAAGGCGTCTTCGGCGCCGAGGATGTCGGTGAGCGTCTTGTAGATGTGCTGGCCGTCGACGTCGCCGGACACGAGGCCCATGGCGATGCCTGCGACCGGAGCCTTCAGCGGAACGCCAGCGGCGAGCAGGGACAGCGTGGAGGCGCAGACGGAACCCATGGAGGTGGAACCGTTGGAGCCGATTGCCTCGGAGACCTGACGGATGGCGTACGGGAACTCCTCACGGCTCGGCAGCACCGGCATGAGGGCCTCTCGGCGAGGGCGCCATGGCCGATCTCGCGGCGCTTCGGGGAGCCGACGCGGCCGGTCTCACCGGTGGAGTACGGCGGCATTTCGTAATTGTGCATGTAGCGCTTGGACTGCGGGCCGGACAGCGCGTCGATCTGCTGCTCCATCTTGAGCATGTTCAGGGTGGTGACGCCCAGGATCTGGGTTTCGCCACGCTGGAACAGTGCGGAGCCGTGCACGCGCGGCACGATGTCCACTTCGGCGGACAGGGTGCGGATGTCACGCAGGCCACGGCCGTCGATGCGGTAGTCCTGGGTCAGGATGCGGCGGCGCACGATCTGGCGCTGCAGTTCCTTGAACGCGTTGCCGATTTCCTTGTCCTTCTCGGCGTCTTCCATGTCGGTGAACTCGCCGCGAGGGTGGCCTTGACGCCTTCCTTGATCTCGTGGATGCGGTCCTGGCGCGGCAGCTTTTCGGCGATGGACAGGGCTTCGTCGAGGTCGGCGTGGGCGATCTCGTCGATGCGGTTGTACAGATCCTCGGTGTACTCCGGGAAGAGCTGGAATTCCTTGGTTTCCTTCGCGGCGATCTTCTTGAGCTCGGCCTGGGCCTCGCAGATCACCTTGATGAACGGCTTGGCGGCTTCAAGACCGCCGGCGACGACTTCCTCGTCCGGCTTGGTCTGGCCTTCGTCGTAGATGAGGTGCCATGCGTTCTTGCCGGCACCGGCTTCGATCATGGCGATGGCGACGTCGCCGTTCTCGACAACGCGGCCGGCGACCACGATTTCGAACACCGGCGCGTTCGCGCTCGCTCCAGCGCGGGAAGGCGACCCACTGGCCGTCGATCAGGGCCAGACGCACGCCGGAGACCGGGCCTTCGAACGGCAGGCCGGAGATCATGGTGGAGGCGGAGGCGGCGTTCAGTGCGACGACGTCGTATGCGTCATCCGGGTTGACGGCGAGCACGGTTTCGACGACCTGCACTTCGTTGCGCAGGGTGTGCGGGAACAGCGGACGCAGCGGACGGTCGATGATGCGGCAGGCCAGGATGGCTTCGGAGCTCGGACGGCCTTCGCGGCGGAAGAACGAGCCCGGGATCTTGCCGGCTGCGTACATCTTCTCTTCCACGTCCACGGTCAGCGGGAAGAAGTCGTAGTTCTCCTTCGGGCTGGAACCGGCGGTGGTCGTGGACAGAATCATCGAATCATCGTCAAGATAGGCGGCGACGGCACCATCCGCCTGCTGGGCGAGACGACCGGTCTCGAAGCGCAGCGTGCGCTTGCCGAATGAACCATTATCGATTACGGCTTCAACAGCCTTGATTTCGGGACCCTCCATAGGGTTCCTCCTTTGTTTTCTTTTCTTGTGTACCTACTATCGGCAGTCCTCTTCAGCGGACTCCAACCGATTCCTACATGCGTGACGCGGCGTTACCTCCGCCGCTTCCTCATCTCTAGATTCTAGACCTCGTGCGCCCCAAACCTCGGGCCTTCAAACTGTCTGTTCCTTGAACTCGGCTGTCATGCAAAAAACGCCCGGGCGCCATGTGACGCTCGGGCGGAAGAATGTTATCGGCGCAGACCCAGACGCTCGATCAGGGAGCGGTAACGGTTGATGTCAACGCGCTTGAGGTAATCAAGCATACGACGACGGTCGCCGACCATCAGCAGCAGACCACGACGGGAGTGGTGATCGTGCTTGTGCTCCTTGAGGTGCTCGGTCAGATCAGCGATGCGCTTGGTGAGCAGAGCAACCTGGACCTCCGGGGAGCCGGTGTCACCCTCGTGGGTTGCGTAGGTCTTGATGATTTCCTGCTTTTCCTCAGCCGTAAGTGCCACGGCATCCTCCTTATATTGCTGCGCGGTGCTGCCGGCCCAATACCGGCGCGCTCTCTATCCGCGGGCGAAACACGCCAAGGGAATATCTTACACGACGTCCGGACCAAAATCGCCGGCCGATATTTCCGCCCCCCGTCGACGATTGTTCTTCACGTCACGCCATGGACGTGAGCAGACCGCCGAACAACACCACGGCAAGCGCGACGAGTTCGATTGCGAAGAACAATAGGAACGAGGCCCAGCTGCGTGTGAGGACGTTGAGCTTCGATTCCTTCTTGATGCACACCAGCATGCCCACCCAGAGCACCGCGTAGACCGCGACGCCGAAACCGGCGGCGATGATGCCGAGATTCGCGGCGTTCGCCAGTCCGGCCGCCTCACCGTACATCACGTAGGTGGCGTTCCAGAAGTTGAAGCTCAGCAGGCACATGCCGGCGACGAATTGCTCCGCGGCAAGGCCGATCACGAAAATGGCCCCCCACAGCCATTTCTTCGCGTCCGCGACCATCAGTCCGAGTCCGGTGAGCGCCACGATGGTCACCGTCCATGAAATCAGCGCCACGCCTTTGGGATCGAGGAAATTCAGGTTCGCCACCATCCATGAGGCGTCCCGCACCGCGATGTCGCGTCCCCACCAGTACGGCGCGATCATGGCCAGCAGCACCAATGCCATGAACAGAATCCAGCGGACCGGATGCGATTTGCGGCGTTCGATGTCGGCCAAGGACAGGTCCGACGGTTCGATGGACGCCGTCGGGTGTTTGGAGACGTCGACGGTCTCGACCACGCCATCCACGACTTCCGTTGCCTTGTTGCGTTCCTTCTGACCCATGTTCCGCTCCGTATATATTGCGATATCTTGCGATTGCGCCGCCGCACGCCGCGGCCCGTTCCAGCATACCCGGGCAATCGTATGCCCGGGCATACGGATATACGAAAGGCGTGCCTTGAGGCACGCCTTCTTCTTCTCTGATGCTGTTGTGGAGCGGATGACGGGAATCGAACCCGCGTAATCAGTTTGGAAGACTGAGGCTCTACCATTGAGCTACATCCGCGTGTTGCCGCTACGTCCGAAGCCGACACGAAACGACTCGAGCTATTATACACATCCCACCAACTTTTGCAAGCGGGAATGGCATTTCAGATTTCGAGCATGACCACGGCGGAGGCGATCGGCCCGTCATGGCTTATGGAGATGGAGATATCGTACGACTGGCGCACCGGATCCAACGGCAGGCCCAACGACTGCTGCACCTTGCGTTGCACTTCGGAGGACAGTATGACGCGCGGCACGCCGTGGGAATCGTCGAGAATTTCGATGCGCACCCATGGGAAGTTGTCGAGCGTGTACGGATATGCGACTTCGGCGCCGTCTTTCGCATGCCGCGAAATGGCCGCGCACCACGCTTTCAGGAACGCCTCCTTGCCTGCCCAGCGGGCGGCGAGGTGCACCGCCTCGTCATCATGCTTGAGTTGCGACCGTTGCGCCGTCTGCCATATCTCGCGCATGGAGAACAGATTGCGCATACGCGTCCCCGGCTCATTCAGCTGCTTGGTGAACGCAGGCACGTCAACGACGTCATGCCCTAGACCCAGCATTCCTCCGCCTTCCTAGGATTATTGATCGGGGTTACCCCGGGAATGCCCCGACCATGTCATATGGAAAAGGGCGATACATCTGTGCAGAAGTATCGCCCTTTTCTTATCGGGCCGTCATCATTTGCCCATATTTAGGACAGATTTCGACGTAGCCGTCTCACGCTTCGAAATAGCCGGTGGACGCGAGGCGCGCGTTCGGATCGAGCAGCATGGCCTTCTCCACTTCGTGCGCGTCGTAGCCGCGGCCGTCCTCGTGGAAGCGGCGGTTGTCGATCGGCTCGTAGAGCGCGGCGCGCCCCATCATGCCCTCTTCAAGGCGACGTTGGCCGGCGGCGAGACGTGCGTTGGCACGGTCGCGCCATTCGTTCAGCGCGTCCTCGCCGGCGGTGTTCGCCACGGAAGCTCGAAGGCGCCCGGGTTGACGATCGCGGCGAAGCCGGAGACGTGGCCGAAGCCGAGCGACGTGGCCAGGCCGGCCTTGACGGAACCGACCTTCAGCGGCTCGCGCAGCCAGACCATGTGGTCGTCGCGCTTGAGCTTCGGGTCGACGCAGTCGAGGGCCGCGTTCGCCGGAACGACGCCGGACTTGAACAGCTGGGTCAGGCCGTTGACCTGGAAGATGCAGGCACCGCCCTTGGCGTGGCCGGTGAGCGACTTCTGGGAGATCACGAACAGCGGGTTGCCGTCGGTGCGGCCGATGGCGTGGGCCAGCGTGTTGTGCAGTTCGGACTCGTTCGGGTCGTTGGCGTTGGTGGACGTGTCGTGCTTGGAGACCACGGCGATGTCGTCCGGCGTGACGCCGAGCTTGGCGAGGTCTTGCACGAGCTTGGAGTCCTTGCCTCCCATGCCAGCTGCGAGCGCGCCCAGTCCCGGAGCCGGGATGGAGGTGTGCGCGCCGTCGGCGTAGGAGTGGACGAATCCGACCACGCCGGCGACCGGCAGGCCGAGCTTCAGCGCGATGTCACCGCGCGTCAGCAGGATGGTGCCGCCGCCCTGCGATTCGACGAAGCCGCCGCGACGACGGTCGTTGGCACGGGAGAAGAAGCGCGCGTCGATGCCCTTGGCGTACATCTCCTCGGAGTTGGCGGTGGCGTTCATGTTGCCGAAGCCGATCACGGATTCCACGCCGATGTCGTCGATCGCGCCGGTGACCACGAAGTCGGCCTTGCCGAGGGCGATCTTGTCGGCGCCTTCCTCAAGGGAGACGGCGGCGGTGGCGCAGGCGGAGACCGGCTGGATCATGTTGCCGTAGCCGCCGATGTAGGACTGCATCACGTGGGCCGCGACGACGTTCGGCAGGGCTTCCTGCAGGATGTCGGTCGGAATCTCGTGGTTGAGGAACCGGTCGAGGTACAGCTTCCTCATGGAGGCCATGCCGCCGAAGCCGGTGCCCTGCGTGGAGGCCACCATGGACGGGTGCACGGCTTCGAGGATCTCGGCCGGGGTGAAGCCTGCGGACAGGTAGGCGTCGACCGTGGTGACGATGTTCCACAGGGCGATCTTGTCCACGTCGCCGACCATGGAGCCGGAATGCCCACTTGACCGGGTCGAAGCCCTTG
>ENA-OQBX01000024-OQBX01000024.1-human-gut-metagenome-genome-assembly--contig:-NODE-24-length-11324-cov-0.753952_pt1 | contig 11324 bp, 10 predicted proteins | sample MGYA00242754_ERZ504569 | MGnify/ENA primary metagenome ERZ504569 (study PRJEB26092, sample SAMD00036254) | human gut metagenome | host: Homo sapiens | study: EMG produced TPA metagenomics assembly of...
GCCTTGCCGGAGTCGACGGTCTGCTCCGCGATGGCGTAGGCGGCTTTGAACCGGTCAGCCAAGCTTGCGTCGCCCGGCACCAAATGACCGTCGGCGACGATTGCGGAAGCGGCGTTCAGCAGCGCGGTGGTACGGAACGACACATCCTTGCCTGCGAAGAAGTCTCGTGCCAGCTGCGCGTTGAGCGTCGGTTCGCCACCCTTCAGATCTGCGATGGTGACTTTGGCGAGGCCGAGTTCGACGGTCGGATCGAATTTGTTTTCGGTAACCTTGCCGTCCTTGAATTCCCAAATGGAGACCGGACCGGTCGGTGCCATCTCGTCAAGGCCCTCATGGGAAGTGTAGACCATGCCGATCTGGCCGTTCGCCGCATATACGGCGGCCATGATCGGGCTCATCTTGCGATTAGCGCAGCCGACGGCCATATGCTTCGGGCTTGCCGGGTTGGTCAGCGGACCAAGCACGTTGAACACGCATGGCACGCCGAGCGCGGCGCGAATCGGACCGACAAAACGCATGGCGGGGTGGAAGGTGCGTGCGAAAGCGAATGCGATGCCGCATTCGTTGCCGACTTCGCTCACTTGTTCCGGAGTCAAATCCATGGGCAGGCCGAGCGCTTCGAAGCAGTCAGCAGTGCCGCACTTGGATGAGGCCGCACGATTGCCGTGCTTGACGACTTTTACGCCTGCGGCCGCGGCTACGACGGCCCCCATGGATGACAGGTTCACGGTGGAGGCTCCGTCGCCACCGGTGCCGACGATGTCGGTGGTTTCACCGTCGATGTGCAGCGGAATGGCATGGGCACCATGGCCTTCGCTGCGCCACGCACTTCGTCGGGGGTCAGCCCCAACTGCTGCTGGGTGGCGAGTACCGCGCCAACGGCCGCCGGATCGGCATTGCCGTTCATGAGGTCATCGACGAACCACTCGGATTCCTCGGCGCTCAAGTGGTCCCCTCCGACCAGCTTGGTGAGGATCGACTTCCATGTGATTTCGGCCATGATGCCCTCCTTGGCGCTGTCGCACGCCTTTATTGTTGTTCTGATGCCGCCAATTGTAACGATTGGACGTTTCCCCACGTCCGCACGTCCATATCACGAAACGGCCCATCGAAGATTCTTCAAAAAAGAAAACCTCCCCCGATTACGGTCGGGGGAGGTTATGGTCATGAGCAAGTCAGCGATTCAGCGAATCACTGCTCGTTCTGGCCGTGGCACATCTTGTACTTACGGCCAGAACCGCATGGGCACTGGGCGTTCTTGCCGGTTCCCGGGAAGGTGCGGCCATCCGCCCACGGGGAGTGCAGCTCCTCGCTCTTCGGACGCTTGTTGGCCGGAACCTTGCCTTCGGCGTGGCTGATCGGCTGCATGCCGACGATGCCCTTCTCGTTCTTCTGCTCGTCAGCCAGTTCATCGATGGTGGTCTTTTCGGCCTCGTCATCGGTCTCCGGCTCTGCAGGAGCGGATTCGCCGGTCGCGGCGGCTTCGCCGTCCAGACCCATTACGGCCTCGGCGGCGTTCACGGCCTCATCCTCATCGGATTCGGTCTCCTCGTCCTCGGTCATGGCCACGCGTTCGATGTCCACGTGGAACAGCAGCTGGATGGTTTCCTCCTTGATGGCTTCGATCATGGAGTTGTACATCTGGTAGCCTTCACGCTGGTATTCGACCAGCGGGTCGCGCTGGCCCATACCGCGCAGGCCGATGCCGTCCTTGAGGTAGTCCATCTCGTAGAGGTGTTCACGCCACTTGCGGTCGAGCACGGCGAGCACCACGCGGCGCTCGAGCTGGCGCAGGCCTTCGCTGCCGAGCTTGTCTTCGAAATCGGAGTACTGGTCCTTGGCGTCGGAGACGATGAGCTCCTTCAGGGCCTCAACGGCCTTGTCGCCCTTGAGCTTGTCGACGGCGTCCTTGGCCGCTTCCTGCTCCACGGCGATCGGGTACACGGAGGAGATGGCCTTGAACAGACCGTCCCAATCCCAATCGGCCGGCTTGTCGGAACCGTTGTTGGCGCCCTTGATGTAGCTCAGCACGGTGTCGTCGATGAACTTGAGGATGTCCTCGTGGATATCCGCGCCCTTCAGCACAGCCTGACGCTCCGCATAAATGACGGTGCGCTGCTTGTTCATCACGTCATCGTACTTCAGCACGTTCTTACGGATTTCGAAGTTACGCGATTCGACGGCCTTCTGCGCGGTGCGCACGCCCTTGGAAACGCTCTTGGCTTCGATCGGCTCGCCTTCCGGCATGCCCTTGGCCATGACACGCGCCACCAGCTGGGTGTTGAACAGACGCATCAGATCATCTTCGAGGGACAGGTAGAAACGGGATTCACCCGGATCTCCCTGACGGCCGGAACGGCCGCGCAGCTGGTTGTCGATACGGCGGGATTCGTGGCGCTCGGTGCCGAGCACGTACAGACCGCCGAGCTTGACGACTTCCTCATGCTCGTCCTTGACCTGGTCCTTGATTTCGGCCAAAGTGCCCGGCCAACGCTTCTCGTACTCGTCCGGAGTGTCATCCGGAGAATAGCCTCAGACTTGAGCTTCGCATCGGCGAGGAACTCGACGTTGCCGCCGAGCATGATATCGGTACCACGGCCTGCCATGTTGGTGGCCACGGTGACGGCGCCCTTACGGCCTGCGACGGCCACAACGGCGGCTTCCTTGTCATGCTGCTTCGCGTTCAGCACCTGGTGAGGAATCTTGGCCACGTCAAGCAGAGAGGACACGACTTCGGAGGATTCCACGGATGCGGTACCCAGCAGGACCGGCTGGCCCTTCTTGTGGCGCTTGGCCACATCACGGACGATGGCGGCGAGCTTTTCCTTCTTGGTACGGAAGATCAGATCGTCCTTATCCTCGCGGATCATCGGCTTGTTGGTCGGAATCGGCAGCACGCCCAGCTTGTAGGTGCCCATGAATTCGGCGGCTTCGGTCTCTGCGGTACCGGTCATGCCTGCCAGCTTGTCGTACATGCGGAAGTAGTTCTGCAGGGTGATGGTGGCGAAGGTCTGGTTTTCGGCCTTGACCTCCACGCCTTCCTTGGCTTCGATGGCTTGGTGCAGACCCTCGTTGTAACGGCGGCCCGGCAGGATACGTCCGGTGTGCTCGTCGACGATGAGCACTTCGCCGCCGGTCACGACGTAGTCGCGGTCGCGCAGGAACAGTTCCTTGGCCTTGATGGCGTTGTTCAGATAGCCGATCAATGCGGTGTTGTTCGGTTCGTACAGGTTGTCGATGCCGAGATAGTCCTCGACCTTGGTGATGCCCGGATCAAGGATGCCGACGACCTTCTTCTTCTCGTCGACCTCATAGTCCTCGTCACGGTTGAGCTTCAGAACCAGGCGCGCGAACTGGCGGTACCAGCGTGTCACGTCGCCCTCGGCCGGACCGGAGATGATCAACGGGGTACGAGCCTCATCGATAAGAATGGAGTCGACCTCATCGACGATGGCGTAGTGGTGGCCACGCTGTACGAGATCGGACTTCTCCCACGCCATGTTGTCGCGCAGGTAATCAAACCGAATTCGTTGTTGGTGCCGTAGGTGATGTCTGCATTGTACTGCTTGCGACGCTCCGGCGGCTTCTGGTTGGTGATGATGCAGCCGGTGCTCATGCCGAGGAAGCGGTAGACACGGCCCATCAGCTCGGCCTGGTAGCTGGCCAGATAGTCGTTGACGGTGACGACATGGACGCCCTTGCCGTCAAGTGCGTTCAAGTATGCGGGTAGCGTGGCCACGAGGGTCTTGCCTTCACCGGTCTTCATTTCGGCGATGTTGCCCCAGTGCAATGCGGCGCCGCCCATGAGCTGCACGTCGAAGTGGCGCAGGCCCAAGGTTCGCTTGGACGCCTCACGCACGGTGGCAAAAGCTTCCGGCATGAGCTTGTCAAGGGACTCGCCGTTTTCGATACGCTGCTTGAACTTGGCGGTCTGGCCCTTGAGCTCCTCGTCGTCAAGCGCCGCGATCTCGTCCTCCAAGGCGTTCGTCGCTTTGGCCACGTTCTCAAGCTTCTTGATCTGTCGGCCTTCACCCATGCGTAGGGCTTTGTCAACGATATCTACCACAATCACTCCCTTTGTGTATGGTGACTTTCCTCGATTGAGGATAGTCGCTTTCTCGCGATTTCCGAAAAGCTCCGTCCATTTTACGTAAGTTTTGACGTATCTTGTTTTTCGCATAAGAAAAGAGGCCCGCATGTATGACATGCGAGCCTCTTATCGTTCAGTTTTCAGCCATCAGCCATTACTTCTTGGCACATTCTCCGGAGTGTCGATTTCGAAGACGCCGTAGCTCCAACCGTGACGGTGGTAGACGACGGACGGACGACCGGTTTCCTTGTTGACGAACAGGAAGAAGTCGTGACCGATCAGCTCCATCTCGTACAGGGCCTCGTCAATGGTCATCGGCTCGGCGATGTGCAGCTTGCGGCGGATGACGATTGGGGTGTCGCCGACCTGGACCTCGACGGATTCGCCAGGGCCGAGATCAGCGGAAACGGCGTCGGCCGGGCTATTGTTCGGCGCTTCCGGCTCCGGCTCCTCGACGACGACCGGCTCGACCGGGCCCAGATCGACCGGGACCGGATCGGTGTAGCCACGACGATGGTCCTTGCGGCGGTCGCGGGTACGGCGCAGACGAAGCGTCAGCTTGTCGAGAGCCAAATCGAGCGCGCTGAACTCGTCGGCGCTGGAGGCTTCGGCACGCACCACGGTACGACCTGCGATGACGGTGATCTCAACGCGCTTGGCGGTGTCGGCCTGACGCGGATTGCCCTCGTGGGACAGCACAATCTGGACACGCTGCGCATCCGGGGGCGATAGCGGTCACACGATTCATCTTGCTTTCGACAACGTCACGGAACCTTTGCTTGATCTGCGTATGACGTCCGGTAACGACGATTTCCATGTGGACCTCCCTAGACTCAAGCGGTGTTAACCGCTATATACGGACCAACCAGCTGCATCGCTGCTTGGTAGTCATCATTGTATCCATAAGATTGGTGATTTGCTGGAAAACTCCCCGAGAAAACAAAAGTTTTTTTACGCTTTGCTTTCGACGATTCTCTTGCTATAGTTGTGCGTTTGAGACCTCTTGATGGCCGCGACCGATTTTGTCGGTTGAGGAACTTCCGGGCTCCATAGAGCACGATGGCGGATAACGTCCGCCCAGGGCGACCTGAGAGATAGCGCAGCAGAGAATAGACCGCCTTACCGGTTTCGGCCGGTGGGTAAGGGTGAAACGGCGGTGTAAGAGACCACCGGGCCGCTGGTGACAGTTGGCCGCATGGCAAGCCTCATCGGGAGCAAGGCCAAGCAGAAGGCGTTCGAGGACTGCTCGTCCGAAGCCTTCGGGTAGCTGCTAGAGCCTGACGGCAACGCCAGGTCGAGATGGATGGCCATCCGTGCCGTTGGCACGACAGAACCCGGGGTATAAGAGGTCTCACTCTCCACTCTTTATGTTTTGAGGATTTCCTTACACCAGCCTCTTTATGAAACTGACGTCACGCCCTTGGTCAACGGTCGCCGTCAATCAAACAGTTCCTGTGCGATTTGGCGCAGAATCTCAGGATTATGGCCTTTTCTGCCGCCCGCGCTCCAGAAGCGGCGCCTACGTGCATCGCGTTCCAGACCGGCGGTTTTTCTCGCGGTTCTACGGCCTAATTCCCATGCGGCTTCAGTAAACACGCCGTAGGATTCCGCCTCATCACAAACCTGTTGGGCCAGCCTACGGTCGACGCCTTTCCGTATAAGCTCAGCGACCGCGCCCCTACATCCCATAAGACGGGTCGCACAGTAGCGCACCGCGGATTGCGCGTAGGCTTCATCGTCAATCAGTTGAACCCTTGTCAGTCTTTCGATGACGTCGTCAACCACTTCAGAGGTATAGCCCTTACCAATCAGGCGCTCACGCAGTGCGCCGGAAGGTCGAGGCGCAGCGTCCAGCAATCGCAATGCGGCTTCCCTGCATGCGTCAAGATCATTTGGATCCTTTGCGGCAGTAGAATCGCCGTTCCCGACACGCCCAGCGTGTCGCGCGTGTCGTGGCGTTTTCGTCGCATTTGCGCTTCCAGCGAACAAACTGGAACGGTCAGGTTTCGTTCGACGGTTCCACCTCTGAACGTTCGTGCGTTCTGGATCCTCTGAAGAAAGGGCAAGGCCCCCCAGTATCGGCCGACGCCGGCTGAAGGCCCTGTTCCTTAAGGAAACGTTCGGCGCTGATCATATGTCAGGCTTTGGCGGCTTTTGAAGTTTTGGACGTCTTACCATCATCCGGCGCGCCCGCGGCGTCCTCCGCCCCATCGTCCTCGGCGAACTGGTCGGTAGGTTTGATCAGACCGAATGCCGCCTTGACCTTGTTCTCGATTTCCTCTGTGAGTTCCGGATTGTCCTTGAGGAACTGACGCACGTTTTCGCGTCCTTGCCCCAGCTGGTCGCCCTCATAGGTGAACCACGAGCCAGACTTTTTGACGACGTTGGCCTGCAACGCCATATCAAGCACGGAACCTTCCTTGGAGATGCCCTCGCCGTACAGCACATCGAATTCGGCGGTCTTGAACGGCGGAGCCATCTTGTTCTTAACAACCTTGACCTTGGTACGGTTGCCGACAGCCTCATCACCGTTCTTAATGGTCTGGATACGGCGGATGTCCATACGTACGGACGCGTAGAACTTCAATGCCTTGCCGCCGGTGGTGGTCTCCGGATTACCGAAGAACACGCCAATTTTCTCACGCAACTGGTTGATGAAGATGGCGGTGGTACCGGCTTGCGCCAGCGCACCGGTCATCTTACGCAACGCCTGACTCATCAGGCGCGCCTGCAGGCCGACATGGCTGTCTCCCATCTCGCCTTCGATTTCCGCTTTCGGCACCAAGGCCGCGACGGAATCGATGACAATCACGTCAAGCGCGCCGGAACGAATCAGCATGTCGGCGATTTCCAATGCCTGCTCGCCATTGTCCGGCTGAGAGACGATCAACGAATCGGTGTCGACGCCCAGCTTACGGGCATAGACCGGATCGAGCGCATGCTCGGCATCGATGAATGCGGCCACACCGCCGGCCTTCTGGGCATTGGCCACCACATGCAGCGCCAATGTGGTCTTACCAGAGGATTCCGGTCCGTAAATCTCCACAATACGGCCTTTAGGCAGGCCGCCGATGCCTAATGCCATATCCAAAGCCAAGGATCCGGTCGGAATGACCTCGACATCCTGTTCCGGGCGGTCGCCAAGTCTCATGGCCGATCCCTTGCCGAAGCTTTTCTCGACCTGCGCGAGCGCTGTGTCGAGCGCGGCCTGACGGCGCGGATCGATTCCATTCGCGGACTTGTTCTGTGCGGCGTTCTTTGCCGCGCTCGTCTGTGCCATGACTACTCCTTGTTGTTGACCGAGACGAATGAATGGATTCACCGTAAAACCGCATCATCCATCTGCGCAAGTTCAATCGGCCATTGTGGTCGAAGAACATGCATTTCGACACGCCGACGACCGCTTTCCCTTGAAATTCCAGCATTCTGAAACTTCGCGGCGAGCCGTTGACGACCTGCCCAATCCGTGCTTCTGTGGATAACTATACCCCATTATCCGAACATCTGTTCGAAATCGGTGTTTTGCGATAGCCGAACTCCGCCTAACGCACCGGCATTGGTGGCGCGTTATGGTCCTTCCCCCAACGTTTGGAGTCAGGAATGTTCATCTGGTCGCACAGAACGTTCCATACCACGCGGGGCTCCTCCCCCATTTCAAGCGCTTCGACGGCTGTCAGACCGTTCAATCGATCAAGCACTTGGTCGCGTGCGAGCGCGCGGCCATAGCTACGGCCGAGTACCTCTTCAAGCAACTGCCAAAATTCACGTTCCTGCACGCGCTCAAGTGTACACAGCAAGCGCAACCAAAAGAAAACGCCCGACGGAACAAGCCGCCGGGCGTTAGACGTCCAACAGGAATCAGATTGCGACGGAATCGAGATAATCGGCGACCATGCGCAGCATCTGCGCCGTGGAGACGCCCAACGATTGCGCAATCGAGCTCAGCAGCTCGGAGCTGGCCTCTTTTTTGGCCACGCTCCACTTCGGAGAGGTATCCCAACGACACTCCGGCCTTTTCGCTCACCTCACGCAACGTTTTGTGGTCATGGGTGCGCAGATCGCGCAGTACATGGCCGATGGCCTCGCGAAGCGATACCTCTCTGGGTTCGTCGGTGGTTTCCGTGGCTGCCGACATGGATCGTGCGGAAACGCGTTCCGTGTCTTCCTCCCGCCATATGCGGGTCAATGCGGCCTGGCGCTCGTCTTTGGCCTTTTTGGCCGCGCGGGCACGCAGCACCTGCTGCTGGGCGAACATCACCGCGCGGCGCTGGGCTGGGGTGAGTTCCCTGACGCGGGCGTTGCCGCTTTGCATCGTGGAAACCATCGCCTTGAGTTCCATCTGTTCCTTGGTGAGTGTCATCGTGTCCATGCCGCCAGCCCCTTTCGCTTTTCATACGTACGTCCACTATGGTCAACACCCATATTCGTGGATTATTCCTGTGAAAGTGCTGAAAGAGTCCTCAGTTTTTCCAGAATACATTGCACGGTTTCGTGCCGCACGGCTTCCCGATCACCCTTCAGACGCAGCTCATAAGCAGCTGTTTGACGCGCACGAATGCCATTGAAGCCACAGGGCAGGGAGCAGCCGATGTACACCAGCCGGCAGGTTTGTCGCCATCCGGTCCTGGCCCTGCAACACCGGTAGTGGCCAAGCCGATGACACAGTCTCCATCCTCGGTCTGTCGGTATAGTTGCGCGGTTCCCGCAGCCATCTGCCGCGCCACTTCGGGGTGGACCGCCCCTTCTCGGGCCAGCAGGTCGGCATTCACGCGAGAATCTTCGCTTTGGCGCGAATGTCGTAGGTCACCGCCGAGCCGAGGAACACTTTCGATGCGCCTGGTATGCGTACGAAGGCGTCGGCGAGTAGACCTCCCGTCAGCGATTCGGCGGCGGCGATTTTGAAATGGTTGGCTTCGCAATAGCGTAAAACGGCTGCGGCCAGCTTATCGCATTGCGATTGGCTGGCCGCGGTCGACGAATTTTCGGATTCGCTCATCGGGATTTACTTGGTTTCCTTTTCGGATTTTGCGGTCTTCTTACGTCCGCCGAACGTGTTGACGAGGTATTCGCCGCCCGAATACAGGCATAGAATCAACGCCAGGTAAATCAGAGCGTACGTGATCGTGTAATAAACGGTCATCCACAGCGGAGTGGTGTTCATGCCATCAGCGAGGCTCCACATCGGCAGCATGAGCATGGCAAGGCCGATGCACTGGCACAGGGTCTTGTACTTGCCGGCTTGGGATGCGGCGATGACCTTGCCGCCGGTGTCGATGACGAAGAAACGCATGGTGGTGATGCCAATCTCACGGATGAGGAACAGCGCGGTCACAACCCAGCCGAGCACTGCGTTGCCGAATTCGTTGAAGATAGCGGCGACGATCAGCGTGCCGCAGGTGAGCAGCTTATCTGCGATTGGGTCCATGAGCTTGCCCAGTTCGGTGACCTGGTTATATTTGCGGGCCATCCAACCGTCGAGCTTATCGGTGCAGGCGGCGATGATGAAGATAATCGCCGCCACCCAGCGCATAGTCGTGTTTTTGGTACCCCATGCGCCTGCCATGACGTACAACGCCAGGAAGATGACGACCAGGACGATACGAGAGAAAGTGACGATGTTCGGCGGGGCGTTCCACCCGTCAAGCAGGGACGATTTGCGTTCTTCTTGCTTTTCCATACCGTTCACGTTACCCCGATACCACTACTTGGCGCAATGCGTGCGGTTGTCGCGTTCCATCATCGCGTGTCCGCAGCGTCGGCCGGCTGGGTAGAACCTGCGGTAAGCGATGAGGTTTCGCCCTTGATGAAGGCGAGCACCTGCGGCAGATCCTGCGGTTGGACGAGCACTTCGCGAGCTTTGGAGCCTTCGGACGGACCGACCACACCGCGCGATTCAAGCAGATCCATGAGTCGGCCGGCTTTGGCGAATCCGACACGCAGTTTGCGCTGCAGCATGGAGGTTGAGCCGAACTGCGTGCTGACCACCAGTTCCGCCGCCTGCAACAGCACGTCCATGTCGTTGCCGATGTCCTCATCCGGCTCGATGGCTTTCTTTTCGGTCTCCTTGGCCATCTCCTCGATATCCTCGCGATAATGCGGCTTGCGCTGGGTTCGCACGAACTCCACCGCGCGACGGATTTCGGACTCGTCGACCCATGCGCCCTGCACGCGGATCGGCTTGGCCTGGCCCATCGGCAGGAACAACGCGTCACCTTGGCCGATCAGCGTTTCCGCACCGGTGGCGTCGAGGATGACTCGCGAATCGGGTGGCGGATGAGGTGGCAAAAGCAAGTCGGGACGGGATGTTGGCCTTGATCAAGCCCGTGACCACGTCAACGGACGGGCGCTGCGTGGCGAGCACCAGATGCACGCCGGCGGCTCGCGCGAGCTGCGTGATGCGCTGGATGGAGCTCTCCACGTCGTTCTTGGCCACCATCATAAGGTCGGCCATTTCATCGACGACCACGAGGATATACGGGTATGGTGCGACCTTGCGTTTGGAGCCTGCGGGCGCATGCACCTTGCCAGCGCGCACGGCAGCGTTGAAGTCCTTGATGTGGCGGAATCCGAAGAATTCGAGGTCGCTGTATCGTGCGTCCATCTCCTTGACCACCCATTCCAAAGCCTGTGCGGCCTTCTTCGGATCGGTGATGATCGGGGTGAGCAAATGTGGAATGCCCGCATAGGCGGACAGTTCGACTCGTTTAGGATCGACCATGATCATGCGGACCTGGTCAGGCGTGGCGCGCATGATCACGGAGGTGAGCATGGAGTTGATGAAGCTCGACTTGCCGGAGCCGGTGGCGCCAGCCACCAACAGGTGGGGCATCTTGGTCAGGTCGGCGGTCACGAAATGGCCTTCCACATCCTTGCCGACGCCGGTGAGCATCGGATTCGGATCGTTCCGGGCCTTGTCGGAGCGCAGCACGTCGCCCAGCACCACGGTTTCGCGGTCGGAGTTCGGAATTTCGATGCCGATGGCGGATTTGCCTTCGATCACCGACAGGATGCGCACGTCGGAGCTGGCCACCGCGTAGGCGATGTTCTTCTGCAGGTTGGTGACCTTCTCGACCTTGACGCCAGGGCCAAGCTCCACCTCATACATGGTGACGGATGGTCCGCGCAGGAAGCCGACGACCTTCGCATCGACGTTGAACTGTTGGAAGGTACCGGTCAGCGCGCGGATCACACGATCGTTCTCCGGAGTGTGCGCGGCGTGCGGCGCGCCTCTCAG
>ENA-OQBX01000025-OQBX01000025.1-human-gut-metagenome-genome-assembly--contig:-NODE-25-length-10869-cov-0.811395_pt1 | contig 10869 bp, 12 predicted proteins | sample MGYA00242754_ERZ504569 | MGnify/ENA primary metagenome ERZ504569 (study PRJEB26092, sample SAMD00036254) | human gut metagenome | host: Homo sapiens | study: EMG produced TPA metagenomics assembly of...
CGCCGCAGCAGTACATGCCTGACGAATTGCAGGGGCGCGAGTATTACCATCCGAACGACCGCGGTTACGAGCATGAGGTCAAGCCGAGATTGGAGCGGATTCGGAAGATTCTGCACGAAGAGGACGATAACGGTGACGGCCGTTCCGGCCAGCGCAACGCCTGATGTTCGTTTCCTGCAGGCATTGGGTCAGGGTTCCGCTAAAATTCTTCGCTGGGGTTGACGCCTGCTTGCTTTGCAAGGCCCATGCGTCAATCGCGGCGTCGCACATGGCCGCAGGAAAAAGTGCGCGGAAAGTGATTATGAAAGAACGGAATAACAACGCTCGAAACCACCGAACCATAACAATCGGAACAATAGCGAAAACATCAAGGAAACGCCGGACGAACGCATTCCCGGCAAACTCATCGGCGCCATCGTGGCGGTCGGCTCGCTCGCCTTCATCGGCATCCTCACCGAAACCGTGATGACGGTGCTGTTCCCACAGCTCATGCGGGAATTCAACGTGAACACTGCTACTGTGCAGTGGATCACCACCATCTACCTGCTGACGGTCGCAGCCACCATGCCGCTTTCGTCGTATCTTAACCGCAAATTCAAGCATCGCGTCCTGTTCCTCGCCGCGGTGGCGCTTGCGGTGCTTGGCTCGCTGACCATGATCTTCGGCCATGCGTTCCCGGTGATTCTAGTAGCCCGCATCATCCAGGGCATCGGCTCCGGCGTGGCCACACCGCTGATGATGAACATCATTCTCGAACAGTCCCCACGCAGCAAGGTCGGACGACTGATGGGCGTCGGTTCGCTCGTCATCACCGTGGCGCCCGCCATCGGCCCGACCGTGGGTGGCGCGGTGTCGAGCATTCTGCCATGGCGTGCGATTTTCGTCATCGTCATTCCCGTGATTCTGCTGATTTCGCTGCCTGTCGGCCTCAAATGCATCGAACAGCACCGTCCGACGGAAGAGGCGCATCTGAATCCGCTGCAGTTCGCGGCGATTGTGCTGGCGTTGTGCGGTCTAGTGATGTTCCTGAACCAGGCGGGCGTGGCTGTTGCCGCCGCCGTTTCGGGTGGTGTGGCTACAGCGCCGGCGATTTTCGCAGTGATCAGCCTGATCGTCGGCTTGGGATCGCTTTTCTTCTTCGGATGGTCGTCCCGTCGTTCCTTCTCGCCGCTGATTCGCTTGGGATGGCTGCGTGATCCGATGGTGCTGCTGCATCTGATCGCCTACATGCTGCTGCCAATCGTCGGCATCGGCTTCGGCTATGTGATCACCAATCTTGCCCAGCTTTCCCTGGGAACGAACGCGTTCCTGGCAGGCGCGCTGGTGCTGCCGGGCGCGTTGATCGGCGCTTTTTTCGCACCGATCGGCGGCACGCTGTACGACCGTTTCGGACCTGTCCGCCCGATTCTGGGCGCGTTCTTCCTGGCGATCTGCGGCCCGATCCTGCTGCTGGTCTTCTCCATGCGGCTGACGCCGGCCACGCTTGCCGGTTTCTACTTCATCTTCGGACTTGGCTATGCGCTTGGCTTCTCCAACATCATGACCAATGCGTTGCGCAGCATTGCGCCGCAATTCATGCCGGATGGCAACGCCGTGTTCAACACCTGCCTGCAGTTCGGTGGCGCAGCCGGAACCGCGCTGTTCTCCACGGTGCTGTCCGTGGCCCAGGCCGGCGCAGGCAAGGAAGGAACCGAGGCATTCAGCCATGCCACGGCGGTTGGTGGCAGTTGGACGTTCACCGTCATGATCGTGATTGTCGCCGTTGCAATCTGCTGCCTGATTACCGCCTTCCGCATCGGCGCGAAACGCAAATAACCGTGTTTTCGCCGTCGGCTTCTCCACTGTGGGCGCAATTTTGTTCCCCGTCGCTTCGAAGCGGTAGGCTGTGAAACTATAGAGAACACTGGAAAAGGAGACAAGGTGAGCAACCTTAGTGCACCCCTGCCCGTCATGGCTGGCGAAGACATGCCGGCAGGACCCACCGATCCGATTTTCAACCGCCTGCTCAAGGACCGCATCATCTGGATGGGTGAGGAAGTCAAGGACGAGATGGCCAACCGCATTTGCGCGCAGATGCTGATGCTGGCCGCCGAGGATCCGAAAAAGGATATCTGGCTGTACATCAATTCCCCGGGCGGCTCCATCACCGCGGGCATGGCCATCTACGATACCATGCAGCTCATCGAGCCGGACGTGGCCACCGTGGGCTTGGGCATGTGCGCCTCCATGGGCCAGTTCCTGCTGAGCTCCGGTACCAAGGGCAAGCGTTTCCTGACCTCGCATGCGCGTGTGCTGATGCATCAGCCGTCCGGCGGCATCGGCGGCACCGCCACCGATGTTCGCATCAACGCCGAACTGATCATGGACATGAAGAAGACCATGAGCGAGCTGACCGCCGAGCAGACCGGACACACCGTCGAGGAGATCTACCGCGACAACGAGTATGACCACTGGTTCACCGCCCAGGAGGCGTTGGAGTACGGCTTCGTGGACAAGCTCGTTTCCACCCATGACACGATGAGCGCCACCAAGGGAGAGTGACCATGGCAAGCGAAGAAGCACAGTTTGTAGCCCGCGCCGAACGTCTGGCCGGACCGACCGGTGTGGTCGGCTTCCAGGGGGCTGCGGCGCGTGAGGCCGCGTTCGCACCGCAGAACCGTTACGTTCTGCCGCAGTTCGAGGAAAAGACCCCGTACGGATACAAGAGGCAGGATCCGTACACCCGCCTGTTCGAGGATCGCATCATCTTCATGGGCGTGCAGGTGGACGACACCTCCGCCGATGACATCATGGCCCAGCTGCTGGTTTTGGAAAGCCAGGATCCGAACCGTGACGTGATGATGTACATCAATTCGCCGGGCGGTTCCATGACGGCCATGACCGCCATCTACGACACCATGCAGTACATCAAGCCGGACGTGCAGACCGTATGCCTCGGCCAGGCCGCTTCCGCCGCGGCCATCCTGCTGGCCGCCGGCGCCAAAGGCAAACGTCTGATGCTGCCGAACGCCCGCGTGCTCATCCACCAGCCGGCCATCGACCAGGGCTTCGGCAAGGCCACGGAGATTGAAATCCAGGCCAAGGAGATGCTGCGTATGCGTGAATGGCTGGAGAACACGCTGGCCAAGCATACCGGTCGTGACATCGAGAAGATCCGCAAGGACATCGAAGTGGACACGTTCCTGACGGCCCAGGAGGCCAAGGAATACGGCATCGTTGACGAGGTGCTGGAACATCGCAGCTGAGCCTGCGGTGGAATGATATCTTCACAAATGCAATACCCCTGCCGGGTCGCGGCAGGGGTATTGTGTTTTCTAAACGGCAGATATGTGAAACGAAGAGGTTGCGAATGGGACGCGTGGTCAGCTACAACGATGCGGTGCCGAGATGCACGTTCTGCGGCAAGTCCGAGAACCAGGTGCGTAAACTGGTCACCGGTTCGGGCGCGGCCATCTGCGATGAATGCATTGAATTGTGTGTTGACATCATTTCCGAGGAACGGGACAAGGACGCCCAGCTCAATATCCTGCAACTGCCCAAGCCGGCACAGATCAGCGCCTACCTCGACAATCACGTCATAGGCCAGGAGTCCGCCAAAAAGACACTTTCAGTGGCGGTGTACAACCATTACAAGCGCGTCAACATGGAAATGCGCGAGTCGTCGCGAATCGGCAAGGAACGGATGCATGGACATGACGATTCGTTCGAGGGTGTGCAAGTGGCGAAATCGAACATCCTGCTACTCGGGCCGACCGGCGTGGGCAAAACATATCTTGCGCAGACGCTGGCCCATGTGATGAACGTGCCGTTCGTCATAGCGGACGCCACCACGCTCACCGAGGCAGGATATGTGGGCGATGACGTCGAAACCGTGCTGCAGCGCCTCATCCAGGCTGCTGACGGGGATGTGGCGCGTGCGCAGCAGGGCATCGTATATATCGACGAAATCGACAAGATCGCCCCGTAAAAGCGGCGAAAACACCTCCATCACGCGTGACGTGTCCGGCGAGGGCGTGCAGCAGGCGCTGCTCAAGATCCTTGAAGGCACCGTCGCCTCCGTGCCGGTGGAAGGGACCCGCAAGCATCGTGAAATGGAAACCGTGCAGATCGACACCCGCGACATACTGTTCATCTGCGGTGGCGCGTTCGTGGGACTCGCCGACATCGTGGCGCAACGGTTGGGCGCCAGGGAAAGCGGTTTCGGTGCGGCCTGGCATGACCATGAGGTTCCCAAGCGTGAGCTGCTTGCGCAGGTCTCCGCCGATGATCTGGCTGATTTCGGATTATTGCCGGAGTTCATCGGACGTCTGCCGGTAGTCAGCGTGCTTGAGGAACTTACCGAAGACGATTTGGCCCGAATCCTCGTCGAACCGGAAAACGCGCTGGTCAAGCAGTACCAGAAGCTATTCGCCGTCGATGGGGTGACGTTGACCTTTACCGAAGGGGCGATACGGCAGATTGCGGCGACGTCGATTCGGCGGGGTACGGGCGCACGTGGATTGCGTTCGATTATTGAGAAGACGCTGGAGGACACCATGTTCCGTCTTCCCAGCATGGAAGGCGTCGAAGAGGTGGTCGTCGACGAAGCCGCCGTCACCGGATCGGGCACTCCGAAACTATTCAAGGTGTCGACGCAGAAAATTCCTCGTCTACGTGAGGCGTAAGGCCGAAAACTCCTGCGACACGCCGAGATTTTGCCTGGAGTTCATTTGGGTGTATCTTATTCGAGTTGCCGAAAACAAGACAACGTTGCGCGAGTAGCCCAGCGGATTAGAGCAGCTGACTACGGATCAGCAGGTCGCAGGTTCGAATCCTGTCTCGCGCACATGAACCTCCTTCGCGAATGCGGAGGAGGCTTTCTTTATTTTCCGTGGATCTTTTGTGAAGCCTGCAATTGATTGCGCGCACAGCGGAGCGCAATATGCGGCAGGGATGAACGCCAAGACCCTCCGATACACTTGATACTACGTTTACGGATACTGCGGTCGAACGGGGACCGCAAGACAAGGAGCATGATGGCCACATCGAAGAGGGGAACCTGGGCAACAATCCGACGCATAGCCGCGTCCGACCGCATATCCGGTCTGATTATGCTCGGTTTCGCTCTTGCCGGCCTATTGCTCGCCAATCTGCCGTTCACCGCGCATGCGTTCGAACAGCTTGAGAACTTCCGTATAGCCATTCCACACACCAATATCGACATGGGATTGGGCCATTGGGTGCAGGATGGCCTGCTGACGGTGTTCTTCCTGACCGTAGGCCTGGAATTGAAGCAGGAACTCACCACGGGATCACTGTCCAATCCCAAAGCCGCGGCCGTGCCGATGCTGTGCGCGGTTGGCGGTATGCTTGCTCCGCCGGTACTGTTCATCGGCGTGATCTCATTGTTTGCAGCGGCAGGATCAGGGCAACTCGTCATCGCTTCAGGAACGTCGTTCTCCTTCGCACAGATGTCCAATGGCTGGGCGGTGCCCACAGCCACGGATATCGCGTTCTCATTGGCCGTATTGGCCCTGTTCGCCAAAGCGTTGCCGGGATCCATCCGCGCTTTTCTGATGACATTGGCCACAGTGGACGACCTGCTGGCCATCATCCTGATCGCGGTGTTCTTCTCATCGGTGAACGCATGGTACTGGTTCCTTGGCATAGCCGTATGCGCGGTCGTCTGGTACTTTCTGGTCCGCATGCGCAAGGTACCGTGGTTGGCCGTGGCCATCGTGGGCGTGCTGGCATGGGTCATGATGTTCGAAGCCGGCGTGCACCCCACTTTGGCCGGCGTGCTCGTGGGACTGCTCACGCCGGCCCATGAGCGTTTCGGTGAGAAGATGCCGCGTGCGGAACGTTACGCCGACAAGCTGCAGCCGTTCTCCGCACTGCTGGCGTTGCCGATCTTCGCACTGTTCGCCACTGGTGTGCACTTCGAGTCGTTGACCTTGGCGCTGTTCGTCTCGCCGGTGGTCGTTGCCGTGATGGTGGCGCTCGTGGTCGGCAAACCTCTGGGCATCATGACCACCGCATGGCTGTCCACGCACGTGGGCGGTCTGAAGATGGCCAAGGGGCTGCGCGTGCGCGACATGTTCCCCGCCGCCTGCGCCTGCGGCATTGGTTTCACGGTGTCGTTTCTCATCGCGTCGCTGGCATATCAGGATGCCGAACTATCGGCTGAAGCCCGTTTCGGCGTCCTGGTGGGGTCCATGGTCGCAGCCGTGATCTCAGGTATTCTGCTGAGCCATCAATCCAAACGATTCGAACTGGAGGACGGTACGAAGCATAAGCACCATACCGGCGACGAAGATGCCATGAACGAAGTTGAGACGGTGCTGGAAGACGGTACCGTGGTGGTCAGCCAGATAATCGGCACCCACCAGGAACAGTAAAAGGGATCTCCATATGTTGAAAGGGCCACGCATTCCCATGCGTGGCCCTTTCAACATATCGTGCCATTGCGGCACGGCTGATTAATCTGATTGGTCTATTTCTTGACGGCAACCAGCAGACCAGTGCCGGTCGGCGTCAACGCAGTGACGAACCGTTCATCCGACTCCACTGTTTCCAGCAATTCGCGCATCGCGATGGATTTGGCATCACGATTGGCGGGATTCAGCACGCCGCCGGCCGATGTGGCCGAATCAAAGGCAAGCACATCGGTGAAGACAATCGCGGCATGCGGTTTCAGCAGGCGTGGAGCCTGCGCGAAAGCCGCCGCATAATTCTCCGGATCGCCGGCCACGACGATCAAATCGTAATTCTCGGCGTTCAGACGGGGCAGAAACACACCTGCGGACGCGTTCACGGCACGCAATGTGGTTTCGGTGTCATCGGACAGACGATTGAACAGTTTGCGAATCAGCGCGATGCCCTGCGTGGACGAATCGACGGCCGTAAGCTGGCCTGCATTGTCAAGACCGTTGATCAGCTGCATCGTCTCCACCACGGAACCGGTGCCGATGGCGATCACCGACGAGGCGTCCAACATTCGCACCAGCATGCGCAGCAATTCGGCCTGCGCCGCGGATCCTTGGGGAATGCCGGCTTCCTCGGCCGCGGTCCTGATCGCATTGAGTTCGGCAGACTGGCGTGAGAACGCATGATCCTCGACGTACTCCCACGATTTCGCGAGATTGGTATATGACGTCCTATCCATTTCAGCGCTCCTTGATTTGGGCGATCAGCTGCCAGATCTCCTCACCGACATCGATGCCACGCGGGCATTCACGCGTGCAGGCGCGCACCGACTGACACGCGGCGATGCCATCGGCGGAATCGATGGCATCCATACGTGCATCCGTCTGACTGTCGCGTGAATCATTGATGAAACGGGAGGCGGCGATAAGAGCCGCAGGGCCGATGAACGCCTCGCCGCCTGCATATACCGGACAGCTTCCCTCACAGGTGCCGCAGGCTATGCAGTTGCTCAGCAGCTCATACTTGGCGAGCTGCTGGGGATTCTGCAGATATTCGAATGCGTTGATCTTGCCGTCCGCGGTGGTGGCGAGTTCGCCACTGGCCTGCAGATACGGCTTGAGTTTCCTGATTTGGTCAAGCATCTGGTCGATATCGGCGATCAGATCACGCTGCACGGGGAAACCGGGCAGCGGTGCGAGCTCGATGACACCCAAATCGTCGGCATCCTGCGTTTGCGCGGGTTGAACGTCTTCGCCCCGTATGACGGAAGCCGTCCTCATCCACCTGTGCGTCGGACGGCTGCTTTGCCCAAGCCTTCACCGTGGCGGTGCACAGAAGCGTAGGCGTGCCGTTGATGGACACGGCATCGGAACCGCACATGCCATGACCGCACGAATAACGGAAGGCAAGCGTCGGATCGATGGTGCGCTTGACTTTGAGCAGGCAGTCAAGCACGGTGTCCTCCGGACGCGCCGGCACCACGTAATCCTGCACCCACTGCTTGCCTCGCGGACGCCTGCGCGTGGATCCGGAATCGCCGAAGGGAGAGCTCTTCCTAGCGAACGGCGAGCCGCCTCGTTCACGGCCGCGTTCGGGACGCGGCGTGAACCTGTTCACCCGCAACGTCACCGTTTCCATGCCGTTCTCCATGCCGCTCATATACCTGCCTTTCGATAAAAAACCGTCAACCAGTCTGCCATACGCCGTGCCCAGGGTGTCAGTATTCACGGGCCTTTGGCGGCATGTCCACGATGTGCACCGGCTGCCAGGAGACCTGGCAGGAAACATCCGTCATGGAATGGGCCAGGAAATGCTCGTCGTCACGCTCCGGGAAATCAAGACGCTTCAACGATCCACGGGATTCGTGACGCGCATCGGAGGCGGCGAGCACGGCCTTGCCGAGCTCCAACAGATGGCGCACCTCCCAGATGGCGGTGATTTCCTGATTGAACGTGGGGGAGTCGGAATGCGCATGCAGCGCCTCGGCACGCGGCGTGAGCGTATCGTCCAGCGTAGCCAACGCCTGTTCGATGCTGTTCCGGTCGCAACGCACCGCGACCGCCTGCTCCATGACGGATCCCAAATCGGCCATCAGCTGGTACGGATTGTCCGACGACGCATCGTCGTCATCGGACGGCCGCGTCAACAGTTCCTTGACCTGCGCGGAACGCTTGTCGGCAGCCTGCGACACCGCGTCGATAGATGCTTCGTCGGCAGGCTCGGCCATCGGATCGTTCACTGGATTATCGACGACACGTTCAGCCATCGCCTTGCCCGAACGGGTGCCGAAGAGGCAGGCGTCCAACAGCGAGTTGCCGCCCACGACCGATTCGCGCCATGCACCGACACGCAGGAGCATTCGCCAGCGGCGAACAGACCGTCCACGACGGCGCGTTCGCCATCGACCCAACGGTAGACTTCGCCGTCGGTGGTGATGGGGATGCCGCCCATGGTGTAATGCGCGGTGGGTTTGACCGGCACATAGTCGCGGGTCGGATCGAGATCGGCATACTGTTCGATGGTCTCCACCACCTGCGGCAGCACCTCATGCATATGATCCGCATCGATGCCGGTCATATCCAGCCAGACACAATCCTCGGCCCATCCGGATCCTCGGATCGGCGACTCCTCGTCCGGCGTCGATTTCAGATGATGGAACGGCTCACCACATCACGCGCGGCAAGATCGGCATGCCCCGGCGCGTAATGTTCCATGAACGCCTCGCCATCGGAGTCGCGCAGCACGCCGCCTTCCGCACGTGCCGCCTCAGACAGCAGAATGCCGGTATGGGCGAGACCGGTCGGATGGAACTGCACGAACTCGCTATCCTCAAGCTGAAGGCCAGCGGACAATGTCAACGCCATGCCGTCACCGGTCAGATCCCACGAATTCGACGTGGTATGGAACAGACGGCCGGCACCGCCAGTGGCCATCAGCACATTGCGTGCGTGGATGGCATGCGTCTCGCCCTTGTGCGTGTCGAACGCCACCACGCCCTCGACCTTGCCGTGGTCTTCGGAAACCACCAGATCGGTCACATACCATTCCTCGGCGAACTCAACGCCCTCGGCCACGCACTGCTGCCATAGCGAGAACAGAATCTGATGCCCGATGCGGTCGGCCGCATAAGCGGCGCGGCGGACCGGTTCCTTGCCGAAATCCTTGGTATGGCCTCCGAAACGGCGCTGCGCGATATGGCCGTCATCGGTACGCGAGAACGCGACGCCGGCATGCTCCAGCGCGATCACAGTGGCAGGAGCCTGTTCGGCAAGCAGCTTCGCCGCATCCTGGTCGACAAGCCAGTCGCCGCCTTTGACTGTGTCATAGTAATGCCAATGCCAATCGTCTTTCTCCACGTTGCCAAGGCTGGCCGCAATGCCGCCTTCCGCGGAGCCGGTGTGCGAACGCAGCGGCTGCAGTTTGGATATCACCAGGACGTTCGGTCGATGCCGTCCGCCCGCATCTGGCGCATCCGCTCGCTACGGAGCATTCCCAACGCTGCGGACAGGCCGGCCGCGCCTGCGCCGACGATCACTGCATCATACATATCTTCAACATGCTTCGGACTCATACCACCGATTCTCGCACAAGGTGTGACCTCGCACGTTCGACGCGGCTGAGGTGGAGGTGCCGGGCCTGCTATCGCTGCTCGGCGATGATCCATCCGGACCGCATGCTGATGCGGCCTTCAAGCTCCAAGGAGCCCAGTTCGCGCATGATTCGCGAGATGGGATATTCTCCCGGATGCGTCTTGTCCATTAGATCGAGCAGATCGTCGGCGGAGACGTGGCCGTTTGCTTCGGCGCAAGTTTTAATGGCGGCGAGTATGGCATCGTCGGATTCGTCTGTCGATTCCTGCGGATGTTCGGTGTCATCCGGCAGGTCGACATGTTGCGGGCGATGCGCGCTATGGCATAGTTCGTCGATCTCCGCCAGTGAGCAGATGATGGTGGCTCTGCCGTCTTGGATAAGGCGATTGCAGCCGGTGTTATGCGGCATGGTGATGTCTCCCGGCACGGCGAACAGATTGCGGTTGAGTTCGTTCGCCCAGCCTGCGGTGTTGAGCGCGCCGGAACGCGCACGTGCCTGCGCCACGATCAGAGTGGATGACAATGCCGCGATCAGACGGTTGCGCAGCAGGAACCGTCTTGCCTCCGGCACGGTTCCGGGGCACAGTTCGGAAATCAAAGCGCCCGAATGGCTTTCGATCTGCTCGAACAGGTTCTGGTTGCTTTTCGGACCGATATGGTTCAGTCCGCCAGCGAATACGGCGACGGTGCGTCCCGCCAGAGCGGCGCTCATTTCGTCCATGGCTTTGACCGCGCCCCAATGCGCCGCGGCGTCGGTGCCCAGCGCGCCGCCGGATACCACCAGATGTCCGGCACGCGCCATCCGAAGGGCCAATTCGTGGGCGCTTTGCCTACCGTAGTCGCTTACGCCCCGTGAGCCGACGATACCCACCGG